>Ga0247611_10003657_pt1 | contig 22443 bp, 20 predicted proteins | sample 177DNAGHGhighgp2_FD_192422 | JGI IMG/M metagenome (GOLD analysis project Ga0247611, IMG submission 192422) | Sheep rumen microbial communities from Palmerston North, Manawatu-Wanganui, New Zealand - 1770 DNA GHGhigh gp2 | ecosystem: Host-associated > Mammals > Digestive system > Stomach > Rumen... | reverse complement strand
AGCTCCTGCTGGATGAAGGCAAGGTCCAACACCTTTCCGGCTGGGCAGCCGTCGAGTACACCTCCCACGGCGGGGCCGTGGGATTCGCCAAAGGTGGTCAGCCGGAAGGTGTTGCCGATGCTATTCAAAATGATTGTTTTAAGAATAGGGATTGTCTTTTATTGACAGAAGACCTCTATTTTGCATCTGCCCAAAACGCTGAGCATTAACGGGGTCTTGCTCCCACGCTGCGTAACTTGACGGTTGCTTGCGTGTGGTTGGTGTGGTTTGGCCACTTCGAGGCTTCTGGAATAAAAAACATGAGTGCAATGTCTATTTGAGGATTTGGAGTAGTTCGACCTCAAAAATAAGGGTGGAGCCGGGAGGAATGGAGCCGACGGGCTGCTCGCCATAGCCGAGGTCGTAGGGGATGTAGAGGATGTACTTGGAGCCTTCGTCCATAAGTTGCAGGCCTTCGGTCCAGCCAGGAATGACGGCGTTCAGCGGGAACTCGGCGGGTTCGCCGCGGTCGACGCTGCTGTCGAACTTGGTGCCGTCGATGAGGGTGCCGGTATAGTGGACGCGGACACGGTCGGTGGCTTTGGGTTTCTTGCCATTGCCTTTCTTGACAATCTTGTATTGGAGGCCGCTCTTGGTGGTGTAGATGGACTTGTTGAGGGCGTTCTCTTGGAGGAATTTCTTACCTTTGTCGATGTTTTCGTCCTTGCTGGCCATCATTTTGTCCTGTTCGGCACGTTGGCGTTTCTCGAATTCCTGCTGGAAGCGGTTGAGGAGGGGACGCATCATCTCGTTGGTCCAGGTGTTCTGTCCTTTGTAGCAGTCGATCATGGACTGGCCAGCGGCCTGGCCATTGATGCCGAGATTTTGCTGGAGCCAGCTTTGGTAGATGTCCTTGCCGATGGCGTAGGAAGCGGAGTCGTTAAAGTCTTTGAGCACGATGGGGCGGTACATGTCGTTCATGCTTTGCTGTTTCTGGTAGGCTGCGAGGGTCTCGTCGAGGGCTTTCTGTGCGTTTTCGTAGGCATCGGCCTTCTGTTTGAGCAGGTTGTAGTCGGCTTCGGACATGGTGACCTTGCCGCGCTTAATGGTTACGTCCTGAGCCATGACGCTGGCGCTGAGGACGAGAAGAACTGCGATGAAGATTGTTTTTTTCATTTCGGGTATGAATTGATATGTTTTCTGTTTGAAAGAACTATTTTTATTGCAAATAGTCGCCACAAAAAGAGGATTGCGGCGACTATTTGTCTGGAGCGATTTGCTATCGGGTTAAAGGATAACTATTTGTATTCTTTAGGAGTGGCACCGTCGAGTATTTCCTTACCACAGATGGCCAGGGCGAGCATTTCGTTCTCGCCTTTGTATATCTTGACGGGGGCAATCCAGTCGATGCGCTCGGTGATTTGCTGCATCCAGGGTTTGCTGTAGGAGATGCCGCCGGTGAGAAGGATGGCGTCGACCTTGCCTTTGACGACAGCTGCGAGACGGCTGATTTCGAGGGATACCTGATAGCAGAAGGCATCGACGAGGAGCTGGCACTTGGGGTCGCCGGCGAGGGCTTTCTTCTCCACTTCGTAGGCGTCGTTGGTACCGAGGTAGGCGACGAAGCCGCCTTCGGCGGTGACCATCTTCTTGAGCTGAGCCTCGGTATACTTGCCGCTGCAGGCCACTTCGATGAGTTTGCTGGAGTTGATGCTGCCGCAACGGGTGGGGGAGAAGGCACCGAGGCCGCAGAGGGCGCGGTTGACTTCGACGCAACGGCCGTGCTCGTGGCATCCGACGCTGACACCGCCGCCCATGTGGGCGATGATGAGGTTGAGGTCTTCGTAATGTTTGCCAAGCTCGCGGGCATAGAGTTTGGCGGTCATTTTCTGGTTGAGGCAGTGCCAAATGACGCCCTCACGGGAGCTGTCGAGGTCGAAGACGGGATGGCCGGAAATCTTGGCGAAATCGGGGCGCTCGTCGACAATGCCGGGGTCGGAGATATAGGCGCAATTGAGGCCGAGGTCTTTGGCGATAGAGTCGCCGATGAGGGCGCCGAGGTTGCAGGCGTGTTTGCCCTGGATGCCTTCGTGGCACTCCTTCTTCATGAGTTCGTTGACACGGTAGGTGCCGCTCTCGCAGGGACGGGTGAGGCCGCCGCGACCCATGACGATGGCAATTTCGTCGGTGCCGATGCCATGACGTTTGATCATGTCGAGGATGGCACCCTTGCGGTAGTCGAACTGGTCGGCCACTTCGGCGAATTTCTGAACTTCCTCAATGGGATGGGAAATGTTCTCGGTGAATACTTCGTTCTCGCCCTCATAAATGGCAGCCTTGGTGGAGGTTGCCCCAGGGTTAATGACTAAGGTATACTTTTTTGTGCTCATGTTTATTTTGCGGAATATTATTGTTATTTTTATTCAATTTTTTAGATTGCAAAGATAATAAAAAAATATTGATTTTTGAGATATGGGGAGTCGGATTTGCCAAAAAATATTCACATTTTTTGTTATTTGCGTGAAAATGAGACTGCAAAGAATGGGAATAAAATGTCTTTTTTGCACTCTTTTCGTAAAAAAGTGCGTTATTGTGGGAATGGAATAGTGCTTATTGGTGTAATTAGCTGACCTGTTTTGCAAGGCGGTTGTGATGCTATTGGTGGCGACTGCGTTTGAGCAGATAAGGGAGCATCACTTGTTCGAACCCCTGTGATATGTCAACGGGCTGGTAATCGATTCGATAGCGGATGGCATGTTGTTTAATGTCGGCTATCTGACGTGAGACTTGGTCACGGTATTTCTCGGCCACTTCGGATGGGTTGACCTTGAGGCGGCGCCCGCTCTCGAGGTCGATGAATTCGGTGGGGCGGTTGGGATAGTCGAAGCGGACTTCTTGCTGCTGGTGAAGGGTGTGGAAGAGGATTACCTCGTGTTTGCAGTGGCGCAGGTGGCGCAGGGCATCCATAAGTGGGTCTTGGTCGTCGGGTTTGACTAAGGCATCGGTGAAGATGACCACAAGGGAGCGTTTGTGTAGCTGCTCGGCGGTGAGGTGGAGGGCCTCGCTGATGTGGGTGCTGCGCAGCTGGCTTTTGTCGCTCAGTTTGTCTGGGGTGGGCTGAAGCAGTTCTTTCTCTAAAAGGCCTAGGAGATACTGCTGATGAACCCGGCTGCTACGGCAGTCGGTCTGGAGGTCGATGCCGTTGCTGAGAAGTGAGAGACCGAAGGCATCGCGCTGGCGTACCAGTAGTTCGCTTAAGACGGCCGCAGCATAGCAGGCAAAGGTCAGTTTGTTGGGGTGGAGAGGGTCGCCCTGCCGTTCGGTGGGAAGGAACATGGAGCCGCTGTGGTCTATCACCAGTTGGCAGCGAAGGTTGGTTTCCTCTTCGAAACGCTTGACAAATAATTTGTTGGTACGGCCATATAGTTTCCAATCGATGTTGCGGGTGGACTCGCCGATGGTGTATTGGCGATGTTCGGCAAATTCGACTGAAAAGCCATGAAAAGGACTTCTATGCAGCCCGGTGAGGAACCCCTCGACTATCTGGCGGGCATAGAAGTCCAGCGATTTGTATTTCTCTAATTCTTCAAACAAGACTTACCGATTACAGAAGGGCATCGATTTTGTCGGTGAGGGTGGATTTTTGGACAAGGCCGACGGATTTGTCTTTGGTTTCGCCGTTCTTGAAGAAGAGGACGGTGGGGACGTTGCGGATGCGATAGCGGGCGGCAATGGCAGGGCATTCTTCCACATCGGCTTTGCCAACGGCACAGCGGCCTTCGTATTCTTTGGCTATTTCTTCTACGATGGGAGCCAGGGCTTTGCAGGGACCACACCAAGTGGCGCCGAAATCGATCATGACGACGGCATTATTTGCCAAGACTTCGTCGAAATTTTGTTCTGTGATGTTGATTTCCATGTTGTATTGATTTGTTATTATTTGTCTTTTCAGGTTGCAAAGATACAAAAAAAAATAGTTTTATCCACAGTTGGTTTGAAAAAAAAATGTTTTCACAGTAGTGGTGGGTATAAGTTTTTTTCTGTCAGTATGTTGGATGTGATTTGTGAAAAATGTTGATAACTCTGCTGGCTTTTCGTTTTGCCATAAGGGATTTTTTGCGTATTTTTGCATTCTAAATATTGTTGAAATAATGCTTGCCGACGACGGTTACATTTCAGTGTAAAAGAGCATGAACGGATTGTTTAGACTGCCTATTCCGCTGCTTTGTCATGTCTGTTTTTGGGAGTGTTTGTGAGTCGGTGCGTTTTTTTAATGGGTAATTGAGATTAATATTATGAAACATTTTTGCTATATAGCTTTCTTCCTTTTGCTGTTGACACCTGCGGCCCAGGCGCAGTTTACCCCCACTAATCCCGAAGCCGCCGACATGGCCGACCGATTTGTGTCCAACTACGACAGCCTGCTCAATAGTTTCCTTATGAACAAATATGCCGCCACTTCGCGCAGGCATCGTGCCAATATCAATACTGACTATGCCTTCGACCAGATTCCAGACACGGTGATAGCCCGCCGTCTGCAGTCGCTCCATACTGTGATTCCGATGACCTATAATAAGGAGGTTCGCTCTTATATCCGTATGTATCTCAATCGAATGAAGACTCGTCTGGATGTGATGTTGACGTTGTCGGAGTTTTATTTTCCTGTTTTCGAGCAGTCGTTGGCTAAATACGATGTTCCCGAAGAACTTAAGTACCTTACCATTGTGGAGTCGGCAATGAATCCGCAGGCTACTTCACGTGTGGGAGCGGCAGGATTGTGGCAGTTCATGTATACAACAGGTAAAAACTACGGCCTTGAGGTGAATTCTATTATTGACGAGCGCCGCGATACGTATAAATCCTCCGATGCCGCAGCCCACTATATTCACGACCTTTACCGCATTTTCGGTGACTGGCATTTGGCCATCGCCGCCTACAATTGCGGCCCCGGCAATATCAATAAGGCTATTGCCCGTTCGGGCGGTAAGCGGGACTTTTGGCAGATTTATTCCTATCTTCCCCGCGAGACTCGTGGATATATTCCTGCCTTCATCGCGGCCACCTATATTATGAATTTCTATCCAGAACACGGTCTTCATCCGAAACGGGTGGCCATCCCGATTCACACCGATACGATTATGGTGGAGCGCAATATGATGTTTCATTTTGTAAATAAGTACACCGGGGTAGATATGGAAGAACTGCGTACACTTAACCCACAATACCGTGCCGACTTCATTCCAGGCGAAGGTGGCTCCTATCCGCTTTGCCTACCTACCGAAAAGATGAACGACCTCATCACCTGGGCCGATTCTATTTTTATCGCTTCGGAGGACTCTATCAGCCGTCGCGCAGTGATTTCCCCCACCGGTTCGGAAATCGTGGAAGGCAGTGGTAGCACCAGACCCACAGTGGCCAAATCTCGCAATGCGGCCAAGCCCGCATCCTATCATAAGGTACGCAAAGGTGAGACCCTTACTTCCATCGCTGCTAAACACGGTACAACCGTGAGCAAATTGAAGAAGCTCAATGGATTAAAGTCTGATAAGATACGCTATGGACAGCGCATCAAGGTGAGGTAACCTCTGCCTCTTCTTCTTTCTCGGAGCCATCCGATATGAACAAATGTAAGTAAGCACAATATGAAAAAATTCTTTTTGAAACTATGGAAAATAGTGCGGAACAAATATGTTGCTGCCACACTGATATTTCTACTTTTCTTCCTCTTTTTAGGCGAGAATAACGTTCGAGTCATCCATCGGCTGAAGCATGAGCTCAACGACCTCAATAAGGAGGCTGAGCTAATTGAAAAGGATATTAAGCAGGACAGTCTTGAGGCTGTGAGCCTTTTCGGAAGTAAAGAGGCGCTCGAGGCATACGGCCGCGAGCACTACTACATGAAACGTGCCGATGAGGATATCTTCATTATCAAGGACTCGAAAGAAAAATAGCCCACTATGCCATTTATTAACGATTTGAAAAAAGCACACTCTATCCTCTGGCTTCTTTTGACGGCTACGTTGCTCTTTTCTTCGTGTGATACAGTAAAGCGTTTCCTTTCCACCGACTTGGAGGAGGAAGACTATTCCTTAGGCGAGCTTTATGTAGATGAATATGTGAAGGAAGTTCCCTACGTGCCCACACCCTCTGCCGAGGCCAAGGCCGAAGGAAGGGTTAACGCGCTGGGCATCGAACGAGAAGAGGGTGATAACGAGGCTCTCTACAACGCTATCCAATCCTGGATGGGCACTCCTTATCAATTTGGCGGCTCAACAAAAGCAGGTGTGGATTGCTCCGGCTTTGTGAGCAACATTTATCAGGAAGTCTACCAACGCACCCTACACCGCGTGGCCAACGACATGCAGCTCGACTGCATCCTTATTTCTCGAAGCGAACTCCAAGAGGGCGACTTGGTCTTTTTCACCAATAGCAAAGGGCGGGTGTCGCATGTGGGCATCTTCTTAAAGAATGACATTTTCGCCCATTCTTCCACCTCCCGCGGCGTTATCATCAGCCGCCTAGGCGACAGCTACTGGTCCAAGCATTTCTACAAAGGTGGCCGAGTTAAGGACTCCTAAATCATAATTCGGTGGACTATAGATTTTAACGTATTTTCCGATTGAACTCGACGGGTGCATGGTTATGCTTATCCATTCGTCACATAATGTTCGTGGACTGATACAATTTAACATGAACAGTCACTAGTCTTGTCGGACGTTAAATTATTAAACTTAAGTTGTGTCCTTCGACCGCAGATGGCTAATCGAGACAGGTACAATGAGTAAAATGAAATCAGAAACTGCCTGTCAGCATGTAGGGAATAAGCCAAAATGGAAAACGCAGAACGCTAATACGTATAGTGTTCTGCGAATCATAATAGTGGTGTCCACATAGAATCCCTAGTTCTGGATTCGGAACTATCGCACAGGGTAGCCCATCTCTTTGAGCAGGGTAACTATTCGCTCGCGGAATTCGCCTTGGATAATAATTTGCCCATCTTTCACCGTTCCGCCTACTCCGCATTTGCCCTTAAGGGTTTTGCCCAGGGCATTCAAATCGTCGTGTGTGCCCACAAAATTGTCTACCACGGTTACCGTCTTACCGCCACGGCCGCTACGTTCGATGCGGATGTGTAGTTTTTGCTGCTGAGGAGGAAGAGTGTCGACAATGCTTTCCTCGCCTTCGTATTGATACTGGTAGTCGGGGTTGGTAGAGTAGACTACGCCTATTATGTTCTTGTTCTTAGACATAGTGGCATTTTACGGCTATTTCTTTTTGGGGATGAGCTGGTCATGAACCATCTGCAACTGGTCTTGCATGAGCTGGAATGCCTCGCCGGGGTTGCGTTGACGGAGGGGTCGCTTCATGTCGCGCTTGAGAATTTTGAGGCTTTGCTTGTAGTTTACGAAGTGTAACTCTTCGCCCACGTTCTCGCCTTCGCCGTCGATGTTGACCCATTTGTCCACATTGCCGGTGACCCATATTTCGTGTGCTTTGAACATTTCGACGTGTTGGCTGAGTTCGAAATGGTTGGCATATACCAGCGGACCTGTGATGGGAACGTGCTCAATGGGAATCTTGTCGACAATGCTGACATCGATAAGACCGTCGTCGAGTTTGGCCTGTGGCGCAATGGCGGCATTGTAGCCAAACTGGTTACTATTGGCAAAGGTGGTGAACCATGCTTTGCGGCGGATTTCTTTGCCGTCAATGACCAGGTTATAGTCCTTCTCTTTATAGGAAGGGTATTCGCGCAGAATAAGGTTGAGGTAGGCTGAGAAACCGCGGAGTTTGGCCGACTGCATCAGCCGGGCGATATAGGCGTCGAATCCCACGCCGGCAATGCTGGCGATGTAATATTTATCGTTCAGTGTGATGGTGTCGATCAGCCCTTCATTATACTGGTTAAGGACGCGTATGGCCAATGCAGGGGTCAGGGGTATTTTCATGCAGCGGGCCAGGCCGTTGCCCGATCCGCAGGGGATAATGCCCAGGGTGGTATCGGTTCCGTGAATACCCTTAATCACGTCGTTAATGCTGCCGTCGCCGCCCACAGCCACTACGACATCAAAACCCTCATCGGCTCCCTGGCGGGCCAAGTCGGTCCCGTGGTGTATGCGTTCGGTATAGCGAACCTCATAGTCATATAAATCCTGGTTCAGGTTATCCTTCAAGAGTCTCTCAATCTTTTTTTGTCTGCCAACTCCTGAGATGGGATTGACTATCAACAGCATTCTTTTTTTCATATCTTGTCTCTATTAATTATCTTAGCTGGTTGTTAATAAGGCGGTGATTGTACTGCTGCACAATGGCTTTCAGCAACTGTATGTTGCCGTCGCCTTCCTCTTTCTCCTGACCTATGACGGCCACTTTGCCGTCGTTGGTTTCCAATTGGTAGTATCCGTTTCCGTAGGCAATCTGCCATCCCTTTTCGGGGTTACGGAAGGCACTGGTGCCGAAACATACCGTCTGTGCCTGAATACCTAGGTAGTCCAATAGGGTGGGCATGATATCAATCTGCTGCATCAGGCGGGGGTAAACCTTATGGGCGCTCCATTCCTCGCCAAATTGTGGCACAAAGAATTCTTCATGCTTTGGGATGTAGAACAACATGGGAATGCGGTACCATCCGTCGTAGTCGTTATACTCTCGGCTCAAGCCCTGCCCGCTGTGGTCGGCAGTAATGACGAAGATGGTATTCTCATACCAATCGGTCTTTCGGGCAGCGTCAAAGAACTTGCGTAGGGCGTTGTCGCTGTACATCACCACCTTGCACAGCGGGTGAGGCCCGTCGACAAAGTCGTTCTCGTGCCCCGGCTGCATGGTGTAAGGGTGGTGGGACGAAAGGGTGAACACGCCCGACATGAAAGGCTGCTCGAAGGTGCTCAGCTTGCGCACCATATACTGTAAGTAGTATTCGTCGTAAATGCCCCAACAGCCGTCGTAGTCGCTTTCGCGCGAGTGGCGGTCGGCCATATATTCATTTTTGCCGAAGTATTCTTCAAACCCCAATCTCTTGCACAGTCGGTCGAAATTCATCACCCCGTTGTAGCTCCCGTGGAAGAATGCAGTGTGGTAGCCGTTATTGCGCAGAATATTGGGGAGGGCATTGATGCTATCGTCACGGTAGTCGCTCATACTCAGCGGAAACGTCATGAGCGTAGGTATGGAACTGAACACCGCCGGAATGCCTTCGATGGACTTTTTGCCGTTGGCGCGACCCTGGTAGACCACGCTGTGTTCGTAAAGCGAGTCTAGGAAGGGGGTAAAACTGGGCATGATGCCCTTGTTGTAGCAGCCCATATATTCTTGCGAGAAGCTTTCCAGCACAATCATCACCACGTTTTTGCGCATCACACTTGCCTCTCGGACAACCCTACCCAACGAGTCCGGTGCTGCCGGCTGGAGCCAGCACCCGGCATTGGGAGCCCAGCCCTGTGAGGGTTCGGGACGGGCATTGGCAATGGCGCTGTCGGGCGCAAAGACGGGGTTGTACAATGCCTCGGCCTCACGTGCGTCCATATAGTCCACCTCCTGCAGTGTGCCTCCGTTGAAGGTTCTAACGATATTATAGCCACTATTGGTCACCAGGGCGCAGTTCTTGGCCTGGCAATACTTAGTGGTGTCGTGCCATTCGATGTTCTTTCCGAAACCGCCGCGCAGAAGGAAAACAACGCATAAGCCGCCTAGCACCAGTCCCACCAAGTCGTTCGCCTTGTGCTTCTGATACCGGTTGCGGGGCAGCAGCTTTGCCTTCCCTCCTAGCCAGAACAAAATTATAGTGATGATAATGGCAAAGAGGGTGGAATGCCAGTAGTCTACAACGAAGTGTGGCCATAGGGCGCCCATATTGCCGCTGATGCCCAGATAACGGAAAATCTCACCGCTCAGTCGTCGGTAGGTGTACTGATAGTAGGCCGAATCACATATATCGGCCACCAGCATGGCCATGATGGGCAGGTAATAGAACACCAACTCGGTGATTCGGTGGTAATGCGGGTTCCACGGAAGTTGAAAGGTATGAGGTTCAGTGCGTAATAGGCCAGCAGCATGCACCCGATAGTGGCAATGCCGAAGACCATGTTCCCCCAGATGATTCCCATCCATTCGTGGAAACCATCGACGTGGAAAATACGTGTGTTGTCTAAATAGAAAAAAGCCTGCGCTGCCAGCAGCACAATGAATGCCAGCAGCGACTTATACAATAAGTATATATATATATTACTAGTTCTTAACCAAGGACGTTTTTTTCTTCTCATTTAGGACGATAGTTTGACTGGCTCAGTATCTTCTGAGAGTCTGTTTCTTCAAATAGTTCATCTAGGGATGCCCCCGTGTTGCTGACGTATTGGCTGACAATTTTCCAGCCAATATAGTAAGGGGTTCGGGGCGACGAATCGCGGAAAGCGTTGGTTTTGGGCGCGTCGTCAATCAGGTTGTGGAAGCGCATGTAGTCTATGTCGTACAGCACCTTGTTCTGCAGCAGATAGCTCCACACGTTGCTTTCATTTTTCTTCATCCATTCCATCTGCACCTTCGAATAGCGCATAAGAATGCTGTCCGGAGTGTCCGGCAGGGTTTGTTGGGCAAAATAAATGGCCTTGCCCTCGGCCACCATGTAGTCCAGCAGGGTCATCTCACCCTCTTGGGGTATGGCAATGTGCTGGCGGCCAATGGCTTCCATGCAGTCGGCCACCAAAAATTGGGGTCGGCTCTGCTGCACTAGGAAGAGAGGACTGTTGAAGTAGTTGAATTTCTGAGTGTAAGGCAGTACGTATTGGTCCAAGCTTATAACCAACTCATGGCTGTTACACCCAACGCGCATGTCGTAGTCGAACATGCCAGAAATAAAAGTGAACACCTTGTCGTAACGCAGGGTAGGGGATAGCTCCTGGGCCTTGGCAAGGGCTTTGCCCAGTGCCACTGACTCCTCCTGCATGTCGCCGAACACGCTGTCCACCAGCCGATACACCTCCCGCATGGTCGGGTCTTGCACAAATCCGGCCAGCATTTGCATATACTCTGGGTTTTCGGGACGAATGTTCAGCAGCTCGGTGCCGTACTCGCTGCCCACCGATAGCAGTTTACCTTGCAGTTGCTCCACGGGGGTGTCGAACAACACCTTTTCGAAGCGGTGCAGTTGCACCGCTTCGTCAGATGTGTGGCGGCAGGCACTCATTGTCGCAACCAGCGCCAGTACTGCCAGTTGTATGAAAAACCTTTTCGTAATCAATTGGATTATTTTTACAATTCAGTTTTCATTCGTGAGGCTTTCACCATTACTCGGCCGTTTCGTTGCCTTCCGCTTCCTCTTCCTGCTCTTTCTGTTTCATACGGGCGGTCAGCAGGGCAATCTCCTGGCGGGTGGCCTCCATCTTACGCTCCATTTCTTCCTTCAGCAGGTCGGCCTGCTTGCTGTTGGCCAGGAAACCGATGTTGTTTTCCCATAGCTTGAGGTCGGCTTTCAGCTTTTCAATACGGCTGGACATGTCGTGCGACTCGTTGCCCGAAGTCTTTCTGCCCGAGCCACCGTTGCGCTGATGCGAGCGGAGCATGGCTTCGTCGGCCTCGCGGGCCGAAATCTTCAGCTTTTCGAAAATGCCGTCCAGCAAACCACGGAACTCTTTCACGATGCGGTCTTTCTCTTTCATGGGCACGTGGCCTATCTCGAGCCATCTGCGTTGAAATTCCTTCAGGGCGTTGAGGTTCTCCTCCTTGTCGTCGCCAAAGGCGTAGGCCTTCAGCTCGTCAATAATGGCGGTTTTCTTCTCCAGGTTCTCGCTTTCGCTGCTGCGGATGCCTTTGAAGTAGTCGCTCTTCTTGGCAAAGAACTCGTCGCAGGCGGAACGGAAGCGGTGCCAAACTTTGTCGCTCACCTTGCGGCTGGTGGGGCCAATGGTCTTCCACTCGGCCTGCAGTTGCAGCAGCTCTTCCGTAGCGTTCTTCCAGTCCTCGCGTTTGGCAATGGCCTCAGCCTTCAGGCAAAGGTCCACCTTCTTATTGTAGTTCTCGCTCTGTTCGTCGCGCATTTGGCTGAAATGGGCCTTCTTATCGGCATAGTGCTTATCTATAATGCCTTTGAATTTGGCCCAAACCTCCTCGTTGTTCTCTCTTGGGACGGGGCCGATGCTCTTCCACAGTTTCAGCAGTTCGTCCAGGACCTCGGTGGTGTCGTTCCATTCCTTGGTGGACTGTGGTGAGTTCTGGGTGGCCTCTTCGGCTTTGGCAATCAGGGCCTGTTTGGCCAGGAGGTTCTGCTCCAGTTCCTCTTTGCGCTGGTCGTAGTATTCGCGGCGGCGCTCGTCAATCTGGTTTGCGGCATTGTTAAAGCGCTGCCATATCTCGTCGCTCTGTTCCGAGGGCACAGGGCCAATCTCCTTCCATTGGGCGCGCAGGTCCTGCAGCGCTTTGAAAGCTTTGGTCACCGATGTCTCCACAATCAATTCCTCGGCGCGTTCGCACAACTGTATCTTCTGCTCCAGGTTGCGCTTCAAATCCAGCATGCGCAACTCTTTGCTAATCTTTACTTTATTGAAAAACTGTTCGATTAGGAAATGGTAGTTCTGCCAAAGGTCGTTCATGTCTTCTCTGGGCACGTCGCCAATGCCTTTCCATTTCTCCTGTATGGCGTTGAATTCGTCGTAGGTCTGTTTCAGGGTTTCCTCGTCCTTGTCAATCAGGCAACGCAGCTCTTCCAAAATCTGGCGTTTTGCCTCCAGGTTCTGATGCTTCTGGGCGTCGATTTCCTCCTGCATCTTCTGGCGGCGGGTGCGGTAGGTGTCGCACAGTTTGTAGAATTCCTGGGCCACCGCGTCGTTCTCATATTTAAAGTCAGCCTTATCTCCGCCCTGTTCCTCAAAGGCCTTGGCGGCTTGTTGCTCAACCTCCTTGTTCAGGATGGCGAATTGGTCGCGGATGGCTCTTACGCGGTTGCGGATTTGGGACACCTCTATCTGCATCAGCTCGTTAAAGGCAGCCAGCAGTTCCTCGCGGTTCATTTGGCTGTAGTCGACTACGGGCTCCTCCTCGGGTTCGGCGGGGGCGCTCTCGTGCTCGGCGGGGGTGTTTTCAGCGGCGGGTGCAGTCGTTGCGGGTTCGGCAGCGGCGGGCTCTGGCGTGGCTGTGGGTTCTTCTGTTGCAGCCTCTGAGGCGGGCTCGGGGGTTACGCTTGTGTTAGAGTCATTGTCATTAGCAACTTGCTCGACAACAGGTTGCAGTTCCTCGTTCTCTACGGTTCCCTGCTTTTCGTTCAGTTCTTCCATAATTGGGTTTTTTCTTGTGTTTAGAATTAGTTCTGTAACATTACGTTGCAGACGTTTTATCGGGTTTACTACGCCTTAGTGGCGGAATGCAAAAATACAAAAAAAAATTAATGTAGCAAACATTGTAAAACATTATTTACTTTCCTATCCACCTTTTGCCGGCCTTTCTGTCGGCAGCCACACCCTCCATCCCTCCGTTACCCCTGTTGCCCACACTCCGTCAGGGTTCTTCGGAGGTTTCCCGTCGTGTCGGCCCAAATGGTCTGTTTCTCCACTCTTTCTCCAGTATTTTATTTGCATTTAGTTTGCATTTAGTTTATGTTTTGTTTTTCCTTCAAAAACTAAATATTGAATAAACAAAAATCAAATACTAATGAAAAGGTGTGGCTAGCCTGGGGATTGGGTGGTGATGGACAGCCTGTGCCGCAAGGCTTGGCGCGGGCTGGCTATATGGAAGGGGCTGCTGGCGGCGGCTGGTGCAGGCACTTTCTGGGCTTTTTGAGAAAAAAAACGTTATTAATTGTAAAAAAAACGTATATTTGCACTTTGCCTATTTTTATGTAAAGTATCGTAATAGGCTATTGCACAAAGGTTAACCGAAGAGAACGATGGATTACAATTTCAATGAAATCGAGCCCAAGTGGCAGAATTATTGGCGCGAGCATCATACTTACCGTTGCTCCAACAGCTCTAACAAACCTCATTTTTATGTCTTGGACATGTTTCCCTATCCCTCGGGTGCGGGCCTGCATGTGGGTCACCCGCTGGGCTACATTGCCTCCGACATTTTTTCGCGCTACAAACACCTGCGCGGCTTCAATGTGCTGCACCCCATGGGCTACGATGCCTATGGTCTCCCCGCCGAGCAGTATGCCATTCAAACCGGCCAGCATCCGGCCATCACCACCGAGCGCAACATAGCCCGCTATCGCGAGCAGCTCGATAAAATTGGCTTCTCTTTCGACTGGGACCGCGAGGTGCGCACTTGCGACCCCTCCTACTACCATTGGACCCAATGGACCTTCGTGCAACTTTTCAACCATTACTACGACAAGGAACTTGACAAGGCCATGCCCATCAGCCGACTGGTGGAACAGCTCGACAACGGCACCCTTGAGGCGCAGGCCGAAAAGTCGTGGAAAGATATGTCGGAGGAGGAACGTCAGGACTACCTGATGAACTTCCGCCTGGCCTATCTGGCCGACATCCCCGTCAACTGGTGCCCTGGATTGGGCACGGTGCTGGCCAACGACGAGGTGGTCAACGGCCTCAGCGTCCGTGGCGGCTATCCCGTCGAGCGCAAGCTCATGCGCCAATGGAGCCTTCGCATCACCGCTTACGCCCAGCGTCTGGTGGACGGGCTGGAAGAGGTTGACTGGACCGACAGTCTCAAGGAAATCCAACGCAACTGGATTGGACGCTCCGAAGGCGCCTCCGTTTGGTTCCCCCTGGCCGTGGACCAGAAAGCCAACCTCCTGCCCGGAATGCAGGCCTATCAGGGTCAGGGCGAGCCCATACCCGAAAATGCTTTTGAAATCTTCACTACCCGCCCCGACACCATTTTCGGCGTCACCTTCATGGTGCTTTGTCCCGAACATGAGATGATTGACCAAATCACCACACCTGAACAGCGCGCCGAGGTGGAAGCCTACGTCACCTGGGCCAAGAACCGCTCCGAACGCGAGCGCCAGGCCGAGGTGAAGAAGGTTTCGGGCGTTTTCACCGGTGCTTTCGCTGTCAATCCCCTCACGGGTGAGAAAATTCCCATCTGGGTTTCTGAATATGTCCTGGCCGGCTATGGCACGGGCGCCATCATGGCCGTCCCCGCCCACGACAGCCGCGACTTTGCCTTTGCGCGCCATTTCCACCTGCCCATTCGCCAGGTGGTGGCCGCCGACCCCAACCCTGAGCACCTCACCGACCCCAACACATGGGAGGAAAGCATCGACAGCAAGAGCGGCTATTCGGTCAACAGCGGCTTTATAACCGGTATGAAGGTGAAGGACGCTATGCGGGCCGTCATCGACAAGGTGGAGGAGATGGGCATTGGCAGCCGCACGGTCAATTTCCGCCTGCGCGACGCCATCTTCAGCCGCCAGCGCTATTGGGGCGAGCCTTTCCCGGTATACTATAAGAACGACCGCCCCTATATGCTTCCGTTGGAGTGCCTGCCTCTGGAACTGCCCGAGGTTAAGGACTTCAAACCCACTGCCACAGGCGAGCCCCCGCTGGGCCATGCTCAGGTGTGGGCCTGGGATGAGAAGAACCGCAAGGTGGTCGACAAGAACCTCATCGATAACGTGAACGTGTTCCCCCTCGAACTGAGCACTATGCCCGGCTTTGCCGGCTCCAGCGGCTACTATCTGCGCTATATGGACCCACACAACAGCCAGGCCTATTTCAGCCCCGAGGCTGTAAACTACTGGCAGAATGTGGACCTCTATGTCGGCGGCGCCGAACACGGCACCGGACACCTCATTTATGCCCGTTTCTGGAATAAATTTCTCTTCGACATCGGCCTCGCCGTGAAGCAGGAACCTTTCCACAAATTGGTCAACCAGGGCATGATTCAGGGGCGCTCGAATTTTGTCTATCGCAGCAAGACTGACAATAATCTGTTTATCTCGAAAAATGTGCCTGGCTGCGCCGAAAACACGGTGCCCATCCATGTCGACATCAATATCGTCAACAATGACATACTGGATATTGAGAAATTCCGCCAGTGGCGGCCAGAGTTTGCCGACGCCCGTTTTGAATTGGAAGACGGTAAGTATGTCTGCGGCTGGGAGGTGGAAAAAATGTCCAAGTCGATGTTCAATGTGCAGAACCCCGACGACCTCGTTGCCCGCTACGGTGCCGACACGCTCCGCCTCTACGAGATGTTCCTCGGTCCAGTCGAGCAGTCCAAACCATGGGACACCAATGGCATTGAGGGTGTGTTCCGTTTCCTCAAGAAGTTTTGGAAGCTTTTCGAGTCCAGCACCGACACCCCCGCCACCAAGCCCCAGTTGAAGATTCTTCACCAGACCATTAAGAAGATTACTGACGACATTGAGCGTTTCTCCTTCAACACGTCGGTGTCGACCTTTATGATTTGTGTGAACGACCTTTCTGCCCTTGGCTCGGTCTCGCGCCAGGTGATAGAGCCCATAGCCATTTTGCTGGCTCCTTTCGCACCCCATATTGCCGAGGAGGTTTACAGCCAATTGGGTCACGACACCTCGGTGTACGATGCTCAGTGGCCTGAGTACGACCCCGCTATGCTGGTTCAAGACACTTTTACCTACCCGGTTTCCTTCAATGGCAAGATGCGCCTCACGCTCGAGCTTCCCAACGGCATTTCGCAACAAGATGCCGTGGCCGCCGTCATGGCAGACAAGTTGGCCCAAAAATGGCTCGACGGCAAGCAGCCCAAACGCGTCGTTTTCGTTCCCAATAAGATTATTAATATAGTATTGTAATATATTGATCTCTCTTTTTATAGCTATATCGTAACATTTTTCGCAAAACTATTTTATGCTAAGTCGTCATTTCCTCCGTGCCAAAGTCCTTCAGGCACTCTATGCTGCCAAGACCGACCCCGTCGACCTTAATGTTGTTGAGAAAAACTACAAGCACCAGATTGCCCGCCTCAACGACCTTGGAACTATTCAGTTGGCCGCGTTGGTCCATTTTGCCGAATTCTCCGGCATCATTATGGACGAGGCACAGCATAAGTTCCTTCCTACCGATGAGGAACTCAACCCCGTTCGCCGCATTCCCGAGAATATTTTTATCCTGCGTCTGGCCGATAACTACGACCTACGCCGACATAGCGAGGCTGCTAATGTCAACTGGGGCGGCGTCGACAACGACCAGATTTTCCGTCAGGCCTATGCCGCTTTTGTCAAATTCCCTGAGTATAAGCAATATCTTGCCACCGAGCCTTCGTTCGAAACCGACCAAAAGTTCGCCCTTAACATCTTTAAGTTTCTGATGAATTTCGACCTCTTCCGCGAGAGCCTCTACCCTCAAAGTCTCCTGTGGGAAGACGATTTCGACCAAATTGCCCAGTATAACTTCATGATGCTCAAGGCTCTCGATGATACTACCGATGAGGCTACCCCCATACCTTTGGTGAACGACCTTCGTTTTGAAAAGGACGACGAGGCCTATGATTTTTCGCGCAACTTGCTCTTGGCCACCATGCGCCATTTCCCCGAAGTCGAGAAGATGATTCGCGACCGCCTCAATGGGTGGGAATACGACCGTGTGGCTTTGATGGACGTCCTGCTGCTCAATATGGCAGTGGCCGAGTTCACCGAATTCCCCAGTATTCCCGAGCGGGTGACCGTTGACGAATACATCGAACTTTCGAAAGAGTTCTCAACCGAGCGCAGCAAGCTCTTCATCAACGGCATTCTAGATAAATTCATTATCGAGCTCCGTTCCGCCGGTCGTATCCACAAGTCGGGTCGCGGACTTCTTAACCCCGCCTTGTTCGATTCCGATGAAGCTGACACTTCCGATTTTTCTGACCCCAATGTCGCCAACATCCAATTCCCCGAAAATTAATTTCCCCATGAAACGACTTTTGCCTCTCTTGGCCCTGTTCTTTCTCCTTTCGTGCAATTCTGCCGGAGGGGGTGCCGCCGACGTTGACGTCGACCTCATCCAGAACCCCAATTCCGCTGCAGGTTACGACGAGTCTGCCGGGCTTCCCGTTTTGGTCTTCGATTCCGACCTTCACGACTTCGGACGAATCTCCGAGGGCGAGAGCATCTCCTATAGTTTTCATTTTACGAACAAAGGCACGGGCGACCTGATAATTTCGGGCTGTAGCGCCAGTTGCGGCTGCACGGTGGCCGACTACCCCAAGGGGCGTATTGCCCCAGGAAAAGACGGCTACGTGACCGTCTCGTTCAATTCCCGTGGCAAGATGGGGCAGCAGTATCAGGAGGTTACCGTTTCCTCCAATGCCCAGCCTTCCCGCAAGGTGATTAAAATCACCGCCCAAGTAGCTAATTAATCATTTGTTTTAATTTATAATTCCTTTTCAAAATGAACACTCCCTTATTCATCCTCCTTCAATCGGCTGCCGGTGGCCAAGGTGGCAGCAGCATGCTCATTTGGCTCATCCTTATCTTCGTCATTATGTGGCTCCTCATGATTCGCCCTCAGCAGAAACAGGCCAAGAAAGAACGTGAGTTTCGCGAGAACCTCAAGAAAGGTGACCGAGTCAGCTTCAGCGGCGGCATCTATGGCAAGGTGCATGAAATTGCCGAAAACACCATCGACGTCGAAATTGCCAACGGCGTAGTGGTCACCGTCGAGAAATCCATGGTACAGCCTCTGCCCGAGCAACCCGCCCAACCTAGCAAGAAATAAAAATCATATCTCGAATTCTGAGTTCTGAATTTTGGATTCTAAGTGGTACGATTACCATTCAGAACTCAGAATTCCTTATTTTTAAATTCAAACGGATAATCTGTTTTGAGGCATCGCCACTTCTGGATAATCCTCTTTCTCACGACCATTGTATGGTTCGTAGTCACCATGTCGGAACATAGCGACTATCCTATTGACGTGCCTGTCCGGTGGACAGGTATCGATGCCTCACGTTTTATCGTCACCCAGGCCGACACGGTGCTGCCATTGGTAGTCACTTCTAACTGTTTCAACGCTATCGACCGTTACCTATCCATTCGCAACAAGGCATACGTCATCCATGTCGACGGCGACACAGTGATCAAGGTAGGTAAAGCCCTTTTTGACGATCTCAGCCGCCAGATGGGTTTTTCCGGCACCCACGGCATTTCCAGCACGGTCGAAACACTCCGCTTTGCTACCACTGAGCGTCACCGCCGCGGTTTTGTGCCGCAGCTGCGGGATGTCGATTTCCTTTTTGCCAGCCAGTCGGGGCTGTCTGGCCAACCCATACTTCAGCCCGACACCGTATGGCTTTATGGCGACACGGCATCGCTTCAGCGCATCACCGAGGTTGTTACCGCCCCTGCCACCATCGCAAATATTTCCGACAGTGGCTACTTCCAATTGGCACTCAAACCCGTGTGGAAACACTTTCCGAACGTCTACCCCTCCACCGACAGCGTCACCATATTCGTTCCTGCCGACCGCTATGTCGAAACCACCGTTTCCGTGCCGGTCCTTTTCAAAAGCGACGGAGCCATCCGCCAGGTGCGTCTCTATCCTGACCATGTCGACGTCACCTTATGGGTTCCGTTGAGCGACTATCAGGCGCTATCCGAGTCGCATATAGAAGCCGTGGTGCGTTACGACCCTACATCCTCACTCACCTCCTTGCCAGTCTACATCACCCGCTTCCCCGCCCAGTCACGCATTAAATCCGTCGCCCCGGCCTCCATCAGTTTCGTTATTATCAGGTAATTGAAAAGTTCTCTTCCCCTGCCATGTCGACAACTGCCCGTCCTCGCTTAGTAGCCCTCACCGGAGGTATCGGCTGCGGAAAGACCACCGTCTTACGAGAGTTTTGCCGCTTGGAAGTGCCCTGCTTCGTAGCCGACCAAGTGGCCGGAGCCTACTATTCCGACCCTGCATTCTTGCAAAAAATACAGGCTCTCTTTGGACCTTCAGTCATTCTGCACGACGGCACTGCCGACAAGCGGGCCATTGCCTCCATCGTTTTCAATAACCCCGAAGAGCTCCGTCGGCTGAATGAGCTCATTCATCCACGTGTGTGGAACGACTTCCAGCACTTTGTCGGCCAGCACCCCCATGACCCCTACGTCATTTTTGAAAGCGCCATTGCCTACGAGTATGGCTTCGACCGCCTCGTCGACCAAGTCGTGTGTGTCTATCTAGAAAAGGAAGAACGCCTTCGCCGTCTTCAGCTGCGCGACCATGCCTCCCGTGAGCAGCTCCTGGCCCGAATGCGCAACCAGCTCTCGGCCGAAGAAAAAATGATGCGCGCCGACTACGTAATCCTCAATTACGAAGGCAATCCCCGCACTCGCCAAGTTCAGTATGTGCACGAACAGATAATGCTAGGGTCTAAAAACTGAATTCTGAGTCGGGTCGGCCACCCTGTACCCATTATTCATTTCATTCAGACGTACCTTCTCAGGTAATTGTTAATTCTAAACCGCTCTGCCTCGTCATATCCGAGGGCTTCGGTCACATTGCGCAGGAAGACACTCCTGTCCATTTCCGCGGCCTTCAGGGCTTTCTCCAAACTGCCCATCTGCATCGTCAGGCGCAGCACCCACAAGGCATTGCTATGGCAACTCAGCAGTGCGTCCTCGTCAATGCTGTCCAGTCGTTCCAGCAACTCTCTGTGAAGCGGGTCATCGCCCTCTACAGCATTGGACGTATGACTCTCTGCGCCTTCTGTCGGCACTGAAATGGACTCCCCTTCGGCCGAAGGCGAGGGGCGCGGAGCCGATAGCTGCGAAAGCGCTTCGTAAAGCCATTCGGCCGTTTCGGGTCGCTCCGACACCATTTTCCTCATCAACTCTTTCCACATTCCTGTCGTCATCGTTGCGTCCGTAATCATCACCTTCACACGTTCCCTAATATCGTTCGAACCTGTTTTTCCGTCGTCGTAATTCATACCTTATATTACATTTATACATTACATTACGCAAAAAAGCATAAAATATTACCTCACCCCTCAAAAAAAACTTCGCATACACTTTTTCATGCCCATTCGTCGAAACCTGCAGACCTCCCTTTTGTCATTGAAAAAAAAATTCCTACTACATGCAAGAAATACTGAAATTAATGTACATAATAAAGTGTCAATTTTAAAATTGGCTTTTTTATTGGTTTTTGATTGCTGCCTAGGGGTCCTTTTTGGACTCCTAGGTGTTTTTTATGCTTTCATACTACTATCACACCTTTTTTTCAGTCCAAATGATAGCCGTCAATGCTTCCTCTCCACCGAAAGCATCGCCGGCAAAGTGATTTAAAAGTAATTATGAGCCTGTTGGGACAATAATAAACACTGAGTGTCGTTATTATCATTAATAAGAATAATCTTAAATAAAGTAGTTATGAAAAGAATCACCTTTTTTGTCATTTTGAGTGCGGTGCTGCTTTGCGTCACCACCAGTTGCAACGTTCCCATGAGTAAAGACGGGTATGTGAAAGGTTTTGTCGCCTTCGTGGAAGAGGTCGAAGCCAACGGATCCAACTACACCCTAAAGGAATGGGAGAAAGCCGACGACCGTTTTGAAAACTACACCGAAGACTACTACGAGCGTTTTGCCGACAAACTAACCCCCGCTGACCAGAAGACGCTGGGACGCTGTGCGGCCAAGTATGCAAAGGCTCGTGCCGCCAGTGCGCTGAAGGGTCTTAGCGACGACATTGAAGAGGGCGCCAATTTCATGGAAGGCTACGCTGACGAGCTGGGTACAGAAGTCCGTGAGGGCATGGGGCAAATGGTGCAACCCATGGAAAACGACGACTGGGACGACGATGACGACTGAACAAGAAAAAGCGAGGGTGAAACCCATTCGGCCTTTGAAATAAAGCCTTTCCAAATTCCTACTCCTTGCCGCTATGGCCACTGTTTCGGCTCGGCAGGTGAGCCTTTATCAGACTACTTCCTCGGCCAAAGAATGCTCCTGGGGCGTATTCTGAAACATTCGGCAGAGGATGTGGTGTGGTATGGCATCCGGACCATACATGGGCAATCCTTATGCCAATCTTTTAATCTGTGAATAAAAGTCGTTGGGGCGGGAAAAACACTTTCCCGCCCCAACTGTGCCATACAGCCTGAGACGGTTCTGCATTATCCATTGTCATCATCCCTGTCAAGCAATTCGGTACGCCATGACAAGCCGTCCAGTATGGCATGAGGAAATATGACAATCCAAACCGTTTTACCAGCAAAAAAGCATCAAGCGATTTAAGGGAAACGCTCCGCCGTCCGTCGCTGTTCCTTCGCCCGTTGTTCTATACATATTCTATAGATGTTCTATAGTTCTTCTATGCAGAAATAAAGAACTAACGATGAAGGTTGGCCGAACGGAAGATTACGGGATGGGGGTAGGAGAGGGATTATTGGGAGTCTGAGGGGACGGCGATGAGGTTGACGGTGATGGGCGACCGGGTGGAGGGTGCGGCGGGCGTGAGGTCGACGGGGTGGGCGTCGGGCAGGTAGCGGGGGTCGTCGATAAGGAGGGTGTATTGGCTGCCCAGCGGTAGGAGGTGGTAGAAGGTGCCTTGGACGGGGTGG
>Ga0247611_10003656_pt1 | contig 22447 bp, 15 predicted proteins | sample 177DNAGHGhighgp2_FD_192422 | JGI IMG/M metagenome (GOLD analysis project Ga0247611, IMG submission 192422) | Sheep rumen microbial communities from Palmerston North, Manawatu-Wanganui, New Zealand - 1770 DNA GHGhigh gp2 | ecosystem: Host-associated > Mammals > Digestive system > Stomach > Rumen... | reverse complement strand
CTGGCGAATGGTTTAATGATCACCAGTGGACAGAACAGGCTGGTGCACTGGCTGCACCAATGACATACTGGGTTCGTTATATTGGACCAAAGAGCAAGGCAAAACGCAAAGTCAAGAAGTCTTCTTCATCGTCTTCAGACTACAGGTATTCGGGCTCGTTCAAACCAAGAGATACAAGCGCTGATCGACCAGAAGCTGGTAATAAGTATTACATCACGCAGGGTGCCGGTGGTTGGTCTCGAGCGATTGTCGGTAGTCCGACAGATAAATGGAATAACGTTCTCGCAAACTGTGTTGGTTATGCATATGGACGTTATCATGAAATCGCTGGACGAAAAGAAATGGACCTTTATGATCCAATTGATGCTGGTAAAATTTACGACAATGCGATTGCGCATGGACGTAAAGTATCACAAAAACCGTCACTTGGTGCAACACTCGTTTTGGGTAAAGCAGGTCAACCCGGTCACGTTGCGTCTGTTGAAAAGATTAACAGTGATGGATCAATTGTAACTTCCGAATCCGGATATAATTGTTCGAATCCATTCTGGATACAGACGCGTTCACCTGCAAACAACTATGCGGAAGGTGGTTACTATCTCAAGGGATTTGTTCATCAAGATAAAACCATCAAGGCAACTGCCAAATCTACCAAGTCGTCATCTAAGATGTCTGGTAAGTTGACAAGATCCGCCCCAACAACTAGACCCACTAGCTCGGCTACATCGTCCAGTAAGACAAAAAGAACTACGACAAAGAGAGGACGTAATGCATGGCTCGATACCGTCGCAATGATGTTTGAAGGTTACTATTATAACGGCGACAAATACTATGACAATGTATACACTCATACATTCAAGATTCGTGATGGTCGTACTGTAAAAGCACGTCCAGACTGCTCTGGTATGTTGGGTGCTGCAATGACTGCAATGGGTTATCAACTTGATTACCCACCATCGTCAACGCATTACAATGTTACCGGTATGAATGGTAATCTGAACTTCATCCATGACCCTGATGGATCTGTATCGAAAGACTGGAAGCTTTTGAAGTTTACCGGTAATAATCTCCAACCCGGTGATATTACTGGTAACAAGTATCATGCTTCGTTCCCTGTCACTAACTTGTCAGCACCATATCCAAAAGGATTTGATGCTGGTGGAACGACGAATATCAAAGAATCCGCAATCGCTGCAAAGGCATATCTTGATGGTAAGTCTGATATTCCTTGGCGTTCTGCAATGGGTTCTGGAGCATTCTCCGCCGGTGCTGGTGCGTGGAACATCGTTCGATATGTTGGTGATGGTGCTGTCACATATGACTATGGTGACGATGATTATGATACAACATCACCGAGCTCCCGCAGAACAATAGTGAGAACACGTCAAGATCGTGTTGCAGAAATCTTGGGTGCAAAATCCGCATCGATGAAGGGAACATCGTCTTCCACATCATCAAGTAAGAAGAAAACGACTTCTTCCAAGAGGAAAACATCTACAAAATCAACTTCGAGCAGTAGAAGGACAAAATCGACTGCGTTGAAGGGCAATACAACCGAAGCAAAAATCTTCAACTATCTGACAGGAAATGTTGGAATGTCTAAGAAGGGTGCTGCTGGTATGATGGGTTGTATGAAATTCGAATCCGGCATGAAACCGAACAACTTAGAGGACACATTCAATGCTAGATTCGGTATGACTGACGAACAGTATACTGCCGCTGTCGATAGTGGTAAAGAATCCAAACAGCAGTTCATGTATGGACGTCACGCAACCTATATATCTGGGCAGACTCCTGGTGAAGCTGTTGGTTATGGTTTGACACAATTCACATCGTCTGCATTGAAGAAAGATCTGTATGAACGAACAGTTGCGAAGGGTAAGTCTATTGCAGATATTGGTGGACAAATGGATGCAACCGCAGCGACATTGAAATCGCGTAAGGTTGGTTCCAACACATTGTTCCAACAAATCAAACAAGCGAAGACCCCAACAGAAGCAAACCAATGGTTCCTGTGGCGATATGAAGCAGGTACGGGTTATAACTCGGATGCCGCCGTTGCAGCTGCGTATCCTTGGATGGGTATGCAAGGTATCAATAATCGTCATAATGCTGCTGAGCAGTATTACAGAACATTCGCCGGTGGCGATGCTGACACAACAGGCGCGACAGTGGACATGTATGATTCACAACCAATAGAAGAATTCATGTCAACCATTACAACCGGATATTCTGACAGCATGATCACTCCTGATCTGTTTGGAGATATTCCATATCAAGAACAAACCGGACCGATGATTATTCCAAGCTTCAATGAATCGGTCATTCAGCCTACCGAAGAAGAGGTTGAATCACGCTCAACCATTATCAATAACTTTATACCAGTTACAGGCTTGGATTATATTGAACAACACCTCGATGAGTTCGTGAATAATGAATTCCAAGTACAGTCTATCCAGATTCGTCAACTCGCGGATGCAATATCTGAAGAGTTCCCTGAATATATAGACTATTACTTCTCTGATGACGAAGATGAAGATGACATCTACTCCGTCATGGATGATATGGAAATTCGTGAACTCTTGGCGGTTGCACCATAAAAAAAAGATAAATATGCGGGGGAGAAATCCCCCGCATATTATTTTAGTCTTCATCGCATCACAATATCATACATGTGAAATTCGTGTATGATATTACGGAAATAATTTGCGTTGTTGCCGCAAATTACCGATGAAGACTGTTCTTCTTCATGACGATCTCTCTCGATCTCATCACGAGTCAGAACATGTGTCTGTACAGCTTCCATGTTATATTCACCTCCGTTCATTAAATTGAACATAGTGGTCCCTATGTTCAATTTCAGAATATATCTATGGAAGAACAATTATTACATGGGGGCGTAAGCCCCCATGTAATAATTCATCAATTCAGATTCAATGATTTTTGTGTTGCCGGACCACAGACGCCGTCAACAAGCAGTCCAGTCTTCAACTGATAACCGGTAACTGCACAAAGTGTGAACGTATCATATTTTCCCGTAGCACAATCTTTTTGCAGATAACCGAGTTCGATCAGTTTCTTTTGCAGTTTGAGTACGTCTACACCCGTGTCTCCTTCACGCATAATCGTTGCAGATACAGGAACTTCTACCTTGGCAAGGATAACCCATCCTGCACCTGATTTCAATTTACCGTATTTGGTGTCTTTGATCGTGGTTTCCTCGACGATTGTATATTTCGTCGATACAGTGATTGTACCAGTCTGCACGACTACCACGCCAGTAATTGAATAGATTCCAGTTCCTTTCTCAAGCCGAACAAGATACGGTTGATCGACTTTTGTTGTGTCGTTTACAGGTCGGGTGGATGCAGTAATACCAGGGTTCCGGATAAAACCAAGGAATTTATAGTCAGGACCGGCTCCCCAGTTACCAGTACCTTTCTTTCTGGTCTGTGTCCAGAACGGGTTTTGGCATCCATATCCAGATTCAGAAGTAATGATCTCTTCATCATTGATGATCTGCTCAACGACCGCAACATGGCCTGCACCATCCTTTCCAGTCGGTTCACGGGTTTCACCTTTCTGCCACACCATTGTTGCGCCCAACGATGGAGTTTGTTCAATGGTGCGTCCTTGCTGGATTGCAATGTCATAGAATCGTTCGGCATTCACTGGTGCAAGGAATGACATCGTTGGATCTTCGCTGATCTCATTGCCTCTTCCATATCCATAGCCGACGCAGTTGGATAAGACATTACATTTCGGATCAGTCGGGTTTCCTTTGATTGCATTGGAGTATCCACCGGCATCTTTGGTAATATAATATTTATTACCTGCTTCCGGACGTTGCAATCTTGGAACAAACTTTTTGATTGCCATTTGTATCATCTCCTTCATATTCAGCCTCATCGGCTTTAAATCGGAGTGAAACAAAAAAAAACAAATGGTGGGTGTTGGTCCCACCATTTGTCTTGTGTATCTGTCAATACATATGCATTACTTTTTGCTCAAATCCCCGGTAAGATCTTCATGAACGCATTCATATTTCTTGAGGAAATAATCATACGGTCCAACGATATCTTCAGCGAATTTGATCAGTTGGTTGATAATTTTTCCTTCCGGAGTCTCGGGTGAATACGGATTCATGATTCGCTTACTGCGCGGAACTCTGTATTCCCAGTCACCTGTCACTCGGTTACAATGCAACTCGAGCGAGAATGCTGCTTTGCGAAGATCTTCGAACATCACAGTTGCAGAGAGTCTGCCGTCGGTACCACCGGTTGATGTGATAAGTTTGTAACCCTTCTTATTATCAGTCATTTTCCGGTAGGATTCCGTCAAATTCATAGTCAGTTGCTGAAAACGCCGCATGACAGGCAAGTACTCTCTGAGCAAAGTGCATTCAACCGCATGTTCAACACCGATCGGATCTTGACCGTCACAATCATGGCATGAATATAATCTGACAGGACATGTATCGCTGTTGCCTTTTGCGAGTTCGCAGTCATGACAATCACATGTATCACATACCGATGTGTGATTGTTATTACATTCACCCGTGCATTCATCGCAGCAACATCCGTCGGAAGATTCAGAAGATTCGGTTTTATCAGCAGCAGTAGTTTGCTTCAAATTCTCCAGCGGTGGCCACGGAATGCTGTTTTTGATAGCATTTTCCGCCATTTTCTGGATGAGATCAGCATAATCATAATCGGGAGTCGATGTGGTCTGCTGATGTTGCATAGGCGGAAAGCATCCGATCATGATGTTCACCTGATTGTTCTTTGCAACTTCTGCAAGTTGCGAAGCAAATGATGCAGCATATTCGGGCTGTATCGGTTGTGCCATCGGAATGCTGATCGTTGGGAATGTCATCATTTCATTATTGATTTGAGTACAACCTGATGAGTTGTCCATTCTCGATTGGTCCATAAAATCCTCCTGAAAGCATAAAATTTGTAGTAAGAATGTGGGCGCCGAAGCGCCCACATCCTCATTGTCAGATCTTTGCCAAGAAGTAGGGAACCCTAAACCTTACTTCTTGAACGCAGTACGGTTGTTCGAAACCTTGACTTCCTCGTGAGCCTTCACAGTAGAGCTGTACGGCTTACCCTTGTTCGGACCAAAGGTCTGCACGCCGGTCGTAGTCTTGTCATCGACAGCGACGACCTTGATTGTTGCCGGTGCAGTCTTCTTATCCGGTGCCGGAAGAGCGAATGCACGCTTCTCATCATGCATGTAGCCCGAGATGGTCTCCGGAATTGCTGCGAGTGTATGAGAAATATCCAGTGTGGTCTGATCGACGATGCCGATCTCATCCTTTCCCGGATAACCCATCTTTGCAGCATTTTTCTTGAAGTCTGCGCGTGCAGCTTCCTGAAGTTTTGCGTTACCATACGCACAGAATGCCGGTGTACTAGCAAGCTTATCGGTTGCCATAACTGTTTCCTCCTTAAAAGAATTTTAATTTTATATACAATCAAAGCGATACCGCACAATATCACTCTGACTATACACGTGAATGATATATGTCTCCAAAATAAAAATATTTTTTTTAGTCTATAATAATAGCACCGTCGGAGACACCGAGTGTTGCACTCACATCGGATTCTTGTATCACGTCACCAGATCGAACGTCAACAACTTTAAATCCTTTATTGATGAGGCGCAGAATATCCTGATTGGAAGCCGTCAGAAGCTTTCCAATTTCTTTTCCATGCTCATCGAGCAATTTGACAGAACGAGACTGTTCCATTCCTTATCACTTCTTTCTATTATAGTATACTCACATACAATCAATATCAAGTAAACTTATGATATCTCGTAAAGAAATGCTGATTCCAGAGAATGGCGTATCCGAAATCATGAGCAAATCATCTTCGTAATCCAGTTTTGGATTTTGTATCGCGAGATCAAAATAATATTGAATAAACGCAACAACATCACGCATATGTTGTCTATCATAGTCAATATCTTGACGAAGTTTGAATGTGTATAGATTATGATTGCATGCCATTGAGATTTGCCACAAGTCGTCCCAGTAATATCCTTCGTTCCACGGATCAACTGAGTGTTTCCATGTGGACATGATTGCCTGCTTTACATGTAAGCACATAATAGACCGTTTGGTTTCAGATGGCTTATTATCTGTAAGGTATATGTAGAAATTCGTAAGTAGTGATGCAATGTCATCTACCATATATTTCAATTTCAAAAAACCATCTCCCTTCGCAAGCAATCATATAAATATCTGTAATTGAAATGATAAAAAAGAAAGGGTGGGGCAAAGCCCCACCCATCCTTATCAGAACTGGAAGTCGTCATCGGAACCAGAATTGCCGTTGTTATCATTGTTACCGGAATCAGGCTTCGTTTCATTGGTCGGAAGCTTTTTCTCGATTGCGGTAACGAGTTCAGCAGATTCCTTCTTTGCACGCTCATTATAGTGCTCGATCTGTGCAGCGAGGTTGTTCATGGTGATATTATACTTCTCCATATTCTTGAGATACTTGTTCTCAACCTTCTTGCTGCGAGCGGTTTCAGGATTCTTCATGTACTCCTGATATGCAGACTTTGTCTCATCGTACAGACGAGAGACTGCGGAGAGTTGGTTGATCTTCTTCTCATAAGACTTCATAAACAGATTGTTGATATCAGCAATCGGATTGAAGCCTTTGAAGAGTGCATTGATACCATGGAACAAACCTGCGATGATACCAACAGACATTGCCAGAATGCCGATTGTCGTGCCGTACCATGCAAGTGTACCGGTTACGCCAGTCAGACCTGCAGCAGCTTTACCGAGACCTGCAGCAAGAGCTCCGCCTGGAACAGCGGCTGCAGCAGCTGCTGCGGCGGCTTCTTGAACAGCATCGCCATCTGTATCATTGCCGCTATCGGTATCGGCAGCATCGGTATCAATATCCTCGGTATCTTCCTTAACGGGTTCGACAGTACTCTTGTCAGATTGATCCGGTGCCCACTCTTCCTTTTCCGGTTTCACACCAGATTGTTTTGTATATGTTTGCTCCAGTTTTTCTTTCCATTCAGAATCTTTGAATGGATTGATACCACGTTTTATGGCCATAGTTCGAGCATGTCTCGATGAGATCATGCCCTTAGCGCCCCACTCTTCATCACTCAGATCGTTAATAGCTTCGGCTTCATCGATGTGTTCGACGACATCGGTCTCGACGAACATCTGGTCGGTCACCATTGCAAGGTATGCCTCGTTGACACCAGTATCAACATGATACTTCTTCATGTCCTGAACGTACTTGTTCAGAGTGTCTTCGAGTCTCTCGTTGTAAAGTTTGATCATACGGGATGCGTCGGACTTGCGGGACAGTTTATCGGGCTTGTATACAATACCCTTGTCGGTCGCTTCAGTTGCCGCATAAATACGGGTCAACTCACCGACAAGAATACGATAGCCAACCGTGAATGTTGCGGTGAAGAGTGTATTCTTATCGTTCTGCTCCATGATGTATTCCTTCACCATGGTTCTGAATGCAGGACGATGCAACGTGTGGAACATCTTCGTGATGTCATCCGCATCCTGTTTGCTGTAGCCCTTCAACGTCTTCAGGTCAGATATCATTTCTTCAATCTTCGTATAATTGGGAGACTTGGTAATGTCACCCTTCATCTTATACTCGTCTGAAGATTTGTTGCTGTAGATGTCACGCAGCATCGAATTGATTGCGAGCATCGCAGAATCCAGTTTTTTCTGCGTTTGTTTTTTCTTATCGAAAAGCATTTCAGTTCACTCCTTTCTTATTATCGACCACGCATCATCTTGGACACTTCACGTGACACATCACTTGCAGAATCCAAAGTTGCGAGCTGCTTGTTGACAGAAGCGAGCGAATGTACTTCATAGTCATTGGAAATATCCGGAAGCAGAATCTTGATGGATTGTGCATCAGTATCGACAACAACCATCGAGATCAAGAAGAGCTCCTTGCAGATTCTTGCTGCGGTAGAACCCTTCAGCAGATCAATGCCGTTGGTTCCTTCGATCATGTCGACGTCAGCTTTGGTAAGAACCATTGTGACATTCGGAATCAGTCCTTCGGAGTTCTTAGAACCAGTGATTTCACGTGCGATCTTAGAGCTGCCCTTGGAGTGTGCAAGTGTGTACAATCTGTGGTACCACTTTCTCTTCGGATCACGGGAATCATATGCTGCCTGCTTCTTTTCTTTACGAGCGAATACGAAGTCGAGGAACTTCAACTCACCAGCACGCCACTTGGCTTTTCTGGTAACAAAGTTCATCGTCTTTTCCGGATATGCAGCAAAGTCAGGAAGAACTTCAGCTGGAATCATACGGCAGTGTGTCTTGACGCCGATCACATAATCAACGAGATCACTGATCTGATTGCGGTCATCCATCACACGAACACCGACAGTCATCATCAGAGGTTTCATTGTATTCAGCTTGTTGATCTTAGTCTCATCCATCAGCTGCGGTGCCTTTGCCTTCAGATCAGCTTTACCCTTGACCATGTCAAGACGATGCTGTTCTTCATCACGGGATTCCTGACGCTGCGAACGAGTGGTCAACTCACCAGTCGTCTTATCCTTCTTACGACCCAGACGATCAGACTGTGCTTCGATTTCACGCATTTCCGCGCGGTCAGCACGTGTCGTAACATTTCCGGCTTGATCACGTCTTTGACCAACGCGGTCGTTGAACTCAGCAGTATCCTTCTCGAGACCACCGCGCTTAACACGCCAGTCGCGAGCATCCTTCAAATCGCGTTTTGCAGTTGCAAGTTCACCCTTGATTTCAGACAGACGCTTTTCCTCTTTGTCAATCAGCGACCGCTGTTTCTTCCATCCTTTGATCCGGTCTTCTTCAGCCTCAAGATCTTCAATCTTTTTCTCAAGCTTCTCGATCTTGGCATCTGCTGCAGCAGGACTGAATGCTTCCTGGAAGAAATGATCGAACTCAGACAGAGGACGATAATCGAGGGCTTCATTGATGATACTGTACGACTTATCATCCAGAGAGATCATGTCGAATTCGACAAAACCTTCCTCGGTGCCGATGACATTGTGGCATGCATCGTGAGCATATGACATTGTAGTCGGATCTGTGTATTCAAGATACTTCGAGACATTTGTCTTGAGACTCTTGAACGGTGTTCCAGCCTTCATGTCAGCAGCTGAAATCACAGGGTTTTGAGAAATTGCCATCTGTACGAATGATGCATAAACCTGCTCAACCAGAGAGTTGATTGCAGTTGCATATTCAACCGGAACAGACGATGATACAAACACCGGAAATTCGAAAACATTCTTGGATGCACGCTTCACGATTGATGCGGTCGGATATGAACCCGCATTGACGTTTGCCTTCGCTTTGGTGTTACCGATCAATGAACCGATTTCACCACCAAGCGAACCCGCGTTTGTTTTCATGTTTGACAGATTTCCTTCGAAATCTTTCAGTTCTTTGTTGAACTTGCCAAGTTCTTCACCGTATTTGCCTTCGGCTTGTTTGTATGCGTCTTTGTTTGCCTGCCAATCGGCATCACGTTGAGCCTTCTGAGCATCTGTGAGCTTAGCCATTTGAAATCACTCCTTAATTATGTTATTATCCCTGCATGCGGAGAACTTTCTTCAGTACATCCGGAATTTTCCCCATGAAGGAGATCGTTACTTCAGTGCGGGGTGTCATTGAGTAATACTTGTTCGTATGTGCTTCAATGATCAAGCTATCATTGGACATAATGCCAACATGACCGCGCTTCTCATTGGGTTGCATCTGGTCATAAATAGCTTTCTCAAAGTTATCAACATCACCAATGTTTCCCCATGGACGAAGAATACGCATTTCAGCGAGAATCTTTTGTCCCATGGAAAAAGATTTTGGTGTCTTCACATAAATATCTGATTTGATTTTACACGGTGTCGTGATAAACAAACCATTCAATGTCGGTAAGACATGTTTATTGAAGAATGATTGATTCTTTGCAGCACCAGGAACATATACTCGGTATCCGGATAACCTCGGACGATGGGACGGTATCGGTTCTGTAGGGATAATGAACGATACCGTCTTCCACCGAATTGATTTGTATGCGTTGACACATTCTGCAGCAAATGACCGTGTCCGGTTATTTGCTTCTGTCAACAGTTTATGAACATTATCCTGATTGATATCAGCCATGTGTCAACACACCTTTCATATTAATTTGCATAAATGCGGTAGTTGATCAACGTTTCCCAGTTCTCTTCAATCGGAATTGATTTGAACGTGTAATACGTAATCAACTTAATTCGCTGTGCTTCATTCGACTCAGCCGTATCAAAGGCTTCATCGTACAAGCATGCCAGATATTCATCTGTCTCGTACTGATATTCTCCGCGTTGGTTGTACAGCGCAACAACCTCAATGTTATCAGCACTCGAGAGTGATTCCTGAATTGCATCAAAATCAATCATTTCTGATGATTGAATTGTCAGCAGAGTCTGATAGAATGCATAAAGATTCGGTTGTGTGTTCTCGATATCGTACTTCTGTACAGCGATCTCATCAAGAACTGTAATTGCTTCATTCGTGAGTGATTTCATGTAATCAACAACAGCCGGATCTTCTTCACGACGTTTATTGTCAAACACGATGCTCAGAATCGTTTTGATATGTGTTGTATAAAGTCCTTCCAGAATTGATCTGTCACCATCGACAGTTGTATCGAATGCAACCAGGCCAAGTTCGTTGATTGCAGGAGTCTGCGTATTACCATCTGCATGGAAATAAGACAGACAATCTGTTTCATTGAGGGAAAGACGACACTCGACATATGTCTCAATGCGGTCAGTTTTACCCACACCATTTACGGCATCAGGACCAAGATCATCCGGTGTGACAGGATCGACAACATCCCATTTCTGACCATCCTTCCACCAGCTGTGATAAATGTGAGGAGTTTCATCAAACCGTTTGATGAAATACGATTTTGCAGCTGTCTGAGTCTTATTGTAAATACCCAGATATTTTCCAGCAATCTCATTCGGAAGTGATTGTGAAGAGGTTTGCTGGAATGGGATCGGATTGCGAAGATTGATGAAAGAATAATTTGTATTCTTTGTTGTCATCTGATCTTCACCTGATCCACCATTACCGATCATGAATCCCTGTACGATATGATCCCGTGCAATCGGAACCGGCATTGTGGAATAATCTTGTGGCTTCACGCCAATTCCCATTGTGTCAGCTTGATTGAGTTCCGGAATCACGAGGTTTGTATCTTTATCCAGCTGCTCATATGATACAGCATGTGGTGCATCCAGATACAGTCCAAACATCTTCATCAGAATCCACTGCATACCAGAGATTGAGATGATGTTTGTACCACGATGAACGTGTTTCGTTTCACCTGTGATTTTATTCCGCTTTGTAATGTCGATAACACCCTTCAGATAGTGTTTGTTATCAGCATGATCTGCGGCATCATGAAAGCCCATCGAATCGGGCATCAGAAGTTCTTTCTGTTCCATGATATCATTCCTTTCATATAGATTTTACTGCGGTATATGTTTGCCCCACAGTGTATGACGAGAACTTGTTGTCATCCGTCTCTTTCCAAATGCATTTCAATGACAATTTGGTCATATATAATGCACGGTCCGGATCGTTGTATTCAACCTCTTCGACATAGAACAGCGCCTGTGTGACCTGATCCTCATAACGGTTCATATCATCCATCGCGCATGCCCATGATGTGCCCAATGTTGGATTTGTTGCAATCCACGGCTTTGGATTTTCATGGAATTGAAATAGATCACCGGGTGTCATTTTATATGACGTTGCCGGAAGACCTTGTCCGATTGGACCCGCATCCATTGCGCAATTGAACTCATTCATGACATCTTGCACGGTCTTGGTTTCTTGCGTGCAATGATATGCATTTACACTTGTGCGATTATCAACTTTACGACGACACAATGAATAGATACATACCACATGATCCAGGTTCACACCGATCAATGTTCTGCCGTCTGTATTTGTCATGACTTCACCATTCTGATTTCGTAATGGTACAATTGTCCAATTGTCAACAGTGCCATCAATGCCCTGACCATATCCATCAAGTGGGATATACACACCTGAGTCGAGCTTTTGTGCTCTGACAGATGGGTCGAAGTTCAATGTCAAACTCTTATCCGGATTCAACGTGAAACCGCGTTCCGCTTTTGGCATAATAACATCCATCTGTTACACCCCCAGACTTGCGAAGTATGCATCAAGTAAATCAGGTAATACGATTCCCTCATTTTCAGGAGTCGGATCACCTGCTACTTTACGCGTCACAGAGTTGTTCAGACGAACGATAGGAATTACCGAAGCAGGTTTCCCATCGATGCCGTTTCCAGGAGTATTGTCAGAATTCATTGCAGTTGGTAATCGATGGAGTTTGATAGAACCATTGACGGGATCCAGATAAAAGTTATTATGTTCATCCGGAGAGATGCGGAGACATTTGTTTTCGTAATCATAGCACTGATCGGAGAAATCATATTGAATAATGATCATATGAAACCCTCCTTACCATGTTCCGAGTACAACTGTTCCATTTGGAGCGATGGCATTATTCATGCCATATGTTTGTTGTGGATTTCTGTTTCTATCATCTGTTGAAGTTGTCTTGATGATGAGCCGATATTCATACTTTCCATCTTCTTTTGGTATCCGCAGCATATCACCCGGGATAATGCTGTCGATTGCACGGAAATTCTCGATTGTCGTACCGGTGGAATCCTTTGCAGTGAAGATGCGGTGAACGATACAGTTTGCTGAAATACGTCCACCAGCACCTTGTCTGTATCCAGATACGGGAGTATCGTACGGACCGAAAAATCCGATCCGTACGATATCTGCTTGTTGGTTTGTGAAACCCGTTCCACTTGTTACAATTCGATCATCCATGAAAATACCATTCTCACGGAGTTCAAATGCATTGGTTTCAGGATGTTCTTCTGAACGTTTGATGTTAATCTGATGATCAATGATGTGTAAATCAACACCAATTGAGATATCGAATTTAATCATGTGATCACCTCAGTTCATGAATTGGTTACAAGTTCACGGCTGGAGTATGGACCCGTATAAGTACGGAAAGATCTATGATATCCACTGACATGCTCATAGGAATTGTCACCAATCTTCCGATAATAATCGCCGTAATTCGTGAACCAGTTATCCGGCCGAGTCTCAGTCAGTGTACCCTGATCGTCGCGATAGAATGTATTCGCTTCCCAATCAGGTGCGGATATGATAGAATTGCCTGTTGTACCCTTTTCGCCATTCTCGAATGGCGGTGCTGCCGTGACTTTCTCATATCCAACAACATCGCCATTTGTAGCCATGACATAATACTTATTCGCTTCCCATGTCGGTGGCGTTTCAGTATTCACACGGCTAAAACGCTTTGCAGACGTCTCGTCAGATGTCGTATAATACAACGTCCAATCGGTTGTCCAGTTTGCAGGCTCTGTATCACTTGTCATCAATGAGAATGTATTCTGGAAATAATACGATGCAAGAATTGTTTCTTGTGTTGCCGTATCATCTGTAACCAATGAAAATTCACCAGTTTCATTGTTACGAATGTAGAACATGCCCGGATGATATTCAATCGATATCGGTGTCAGTACTTCATACACATTACTGCCAGTATTGTGCAGGAAGTATGAAGTATAACCAGAAGGTTCCCAGTCAGCCGGTCTATGCTGAAGTTGCGTATACCGAAATTCACCAGCAACGATATTGCTCCATTTGCCCTTTGCGAGAATGACCGTCGTGAAGAGAGAGAACATCCAGTCGAATGGCAGATGATCTTCGAGATGATGATCAGTGAACATTGGAATCGAAGACAGTTTTCCAACAAGATCATCATTAGACGCAACTGTTCCGAGATTATAATGATTCGCGACATATTGTTCAACCTTATTGGCATCATCCGGGTTTTCAACATACGTACGAATTGCCCGAACAATATTTGTTGCACGGGTCAAAACTTCCGATATTGTTCCAGACATGTATGTCCGCAAATCACCTTTGACGAATGAGGTTTCGGGGATATTGTATGTCGGATCACTAAACGTAATTTCGGTTCTGTCATTCAATTCTCGTTGCAATGCTGAATGCACGGATTGGTTGAATGACATTACGTCCTTGGCATCTGATTTCGTGTTTCCCACATTTACATATGGGAGATGTGCAATTTTATCAGACAGACTTGGTTGTTGTGTTCGCAACCATGTTGCCGTCATTGTGTTTGTTGTTGGAACATTGATGTCGAAACGATCTCCAAACGTATAGAAGAATCGAGCAAGTTCATATGCGGACATCCCTTCATCAACAACGCTTTTCAGTCGCGTATTGCTTTCGACACTGTTGAGAAGAACAACATCGGATGGTAACGTAATTGCGGTGCCGTTGAGTTTCAAACCGTCACCGATACGAACACCTTCAGTGTGTGCTTCATCAATATCGCCGGAATAAGTATCCGCGTATACGCCAGCGCTATCGATGAATCGAATGTTCGTCGTCTCAGTTGAATTTACACCACCGACAACTGTTAATTTTCCACGAGTGTCGAATGAAAGTGTATTCGGATCGACATCGATTGTCATTCTGTTTGTTGGACGTTTCCAGAAATACTTGTAATTTGCATACGGAATTACGCCAGTTATGAGTATTACATGTATTTTATTCAACGATTCAAATTGACGAAAACGCTTATAATACGGCCCCATGTAATTTGGATCAGTCGAAAAGAATCCAACGGGATTATCTGGATCATATGGGAGACATACATAATCTGGATCTTCTGCAGTTCCGATATTGTATTCGTACCGATACCATTCCGTATCCCAATCTGATGGTTTGTGCGTTTCATCTTCAACGATCTGATTATGTTCTGTAACCATACGCCATGTAGACCCGTTGTCGAGTTTAACATAAAACTCATCGGAGTGCATGATGTACCTGTCACGCAGATAATCATATGTGAAATTGTATTCGGCTGGAACGTTTTCTTCTCGAATGATATCAGTGATGTCAATCATTTCGAATTGTTCCGTTATACCTTTGCCTGTGCGGACTTGGACCTTACCACCATCCCAATACTTCTCAGCACGATACGTTCTCTTGGGAGTTATCTCAAGGAATTGTCCTGGGTTAATACCAATGCCAACGGTTGTACCACCAGGATAGATGTCTTTGGACAAGTCATGATTGTTCGCATCAATGAAATCAGGAATACCCAAATCTTCAATGAATGCTTCGTTCAATTTATTTTCACGCGAAGTACCGACGTATTCTGATCGGTATGCTCCATACACTTTGAGACCTGATATATTGAATAATTGATATCCGGTCTTGACGAAACTATCGTATGTTAGATCACTGCTATCACCAGTTCTGAATGATGAAAACTTTCTCAAGTTGACACTCAGAACAGACTGTGTTCCCAATGTACCATCTTCTGGATTCAGACCTGTTGGATTTGATAGACCCGCTTCTCTAGTTTGAGTTGTAGTATAATCATCATTCCAGTTAAACGCAAAATTGGATGATAAGCGCGAACCAACACAGACTTGTTTATTTTTGTTAACGACTTCTTCACCATCGCCGTCCGTGGTAAGAAGAGAATATGACGGTTGGGAACCCTTTACACGAGTATATGAATCATCTGGATTTTTCGTGTAATAAGTGTAATATTGATATTCCCAGTTTCTGGGTTGTCTGGTTGTCAGCACATATGTGCTACCGTCATAGCTATAGTATGTGTCAGCAATCCAATGTGGCGCGTTGCCTTCACGATTGATTGTAGACTGGGCTTGATATCGAGAATATGTGCTAATAGTACCGTCGCCTGTGACGAACAAACCACTTTTCGGGTACATCGGTATTCCCCAAAGAGGAAATATTGTAATACCGTCATATTGATGGTATTTGCTGAACGGTTCTTTTGAGGTCGATACTGGCATCGATTTACAGATGGCATTCACACCAGACATATTAATGTCGAACGCGTTTTCGTATGCCTGACCGCCGGTATCATATTTGCCATCTGGAGTCGCTTTGGACTTCGTGATGTCGATACACAATTGAGAACTGTGTATCGTTCTGTCGAGATGGTTAATGAGCGTTCCGACACCATAGCCATCCGTGTTCGGAATCAGCGAATAAAATTTGATAATATAATCCGCCGAATCGGAATCGGGTGCCTTTATTACTGTGGCAATTGCGGGTTGACGGTTGCTAAAGTCTTGGCACATACCGCTCACAAATGAGGTATTTGATTCTGTTGTACACAGCATACCAAACCGCATGATGATGACGTCATTATTCCTGAATGTGTTATAATGCTTCCAGCGATTATCGATAAAGAATGTATCACCCGATATAACCTCATCTGTAGGATTGGTTGACATCCAATATGATGGAACGATTTCATCATCATCGATAAAAATTCGAACTGCATATCCTTTGTATGCATCGCCGGAACCATATCTCCACAACATATATCCAGCAGCGCCTACAAGATTATCGCTATCACCATAAGGGGTGTCTTCATAGTAGAGACGTGATCCGATCTTATCATGATCCAAACGCAAACCGGCTTGACCCTTTGGCACTCCGGTGCGAGCACCCTCCAGATACAGAATCTGGTCATCAGGTCTCTCTTCCTTATAAATGTTAACGCCGATACCACCAACAGGAATGTCAGAATACTTTTCGTAATCCTGTTCACCAGGTGCTCCTGGGTTGTAATCAGATTGTGATGCGCGATAAACAATACTTCCATCGGAATAACCGATTGTATTGATCAATCTGTATTCAGCATCGAGATGCGCAGATGATGGATTCCATTTGAACAAACCGATGACGGCACGTCTGTCGTTGTTACCATACATATCACAATAGAATGGTGACCAAGACATTGTTTTGTCGTTGGCATCGATTGCTTCGATCACGCGGTCATATGTGTCATAGAGACGAAGCTGCTTATTTTCGAAAGCATTCTCGATCTGCTCAATAACCCATGATTTGATGTCAGCGAATGAAACATTGTCGACATTTCCAAGACCGACATCATCCGATGTCAGGACAACAACACCAGTACGCCCATTGACAGAATTCACGATACGGGAAAGTTTGTTATTGATGGCCTGCCACAAACGGTTCAGAGTATCATCCAACTTCTCACCACTTGCATCGTCATCAATTGATTTTGTATTCGTAACAGGATTGATGTCAGTCAGTACGGAATGTTCACCAAAGACATCTTCCTGTTTCAATCGAATATTGTCCATACTCATGAGAAAGCTCCTTTCATATATAAATAGTATACAACGTCACGAAAACGTTGAAGTAATGTGACAACACCTATTTATTAGGTGAGAACATTACATTTGGGTTTTTGAACCAAATAATTCCATACAGGAGGGAAAGAAATGGCAACGAAAGACACCAATATCGTTTTGAATAATTATTCAGACGATTCGCAATCAAAGCAATATATTGCCGATGTCTTGATGCCACGTGTATTCCATGATATACCGATCGCGACATTAAACAGCGGCGCGTTCTCTATCGTCAGCGAATACATGTCACAGGCATTGGAAAATCTTGCATTCACGTCATCGTTCTATCTGAATGAATCATTCATCACAAAAGCCGTGTTATCCGATTCCATTTATGCACATGCAGCTATATTCAATATCGGTTATTCATATGCAACACCGTCAGTATGTAATTTCATGATTGAATTGAAGCTGGATGATATTCGAAAGAATGCAAAAGAGAATCCGGAGAACCGCAATATCATGGAATTCGTGTTGGATAAGAATACGAAGATTAATCTTGCAAATGGTTCAATCTATTCATTGGACTATGACATTTTGATCCAGTTTACCAACACGGATAATCCAACATGGAATATCCAGTATACGAATACAGGTGAGCAGAATTCAATCGCTATTAACAAAAAGCCGTATATTCTGTACAGAACATCTTCGACATGGTTGCACATCTTTGTGGCAATGTCGGAGTTTGAGCGTCAAACACATACGTGTGTTTGCAATATGACAAATGGCATTCCGAATGATGATTTTGTCATTACGTGTCAGAACCACATTGCTGGATTTGATATCAAATACGTTGACGGAAAAGGCAATGAACAGTATCTGGACAAGGACCACATTCTTCCAATGCATGCATCGGTAAAGGATCAGCTTCCGTATGTTCATTACATCATGGATTCTTCACAAACGATCCGTTTTAAATTCCAGATGGATGGAAACAGATACTTTGTTCCAGAGATGAATTCTTCATTCATTTTTACAGTGTATACATGCCACGGAGAAGCCGCAAACTTCTCATCATTCAATACCGAGGAGTCCGTATCTATCGTTACATCGACGAATAAGTATTCGAATAACGGTAATGTTCAAAAGACGGCTTTTGTCATGTCTGGATCTGAAGGTGGAACGAACATTGGTACGAATGAGACAACACGTCGTGAAACAATTGAGGCATATAATACAGCAAATGTGATTTCGTCAGATCATGATATCGAAGAATGGTTCAAGACATTCTTATTCAAACGAATTCTGTATCCATTCTTCTTCAAGCGTCGTGATGATCCATGGGGTCGTATCTGGAGTGGATTTATTGCATTGACAGATTTGGATGGCGATGTGTATCGAACGAATACACTTCATGCACAAATTCCATATCGGTTGTTGTATAATAATTCAGATGATATCGTATCTGCCAATGGAAATGAGATTATCATTCCGCCTGGTTGGGCATGGGTGTACAAAGGTACGAACCGTTATACGGTAAAACCATTGGTTGTGAATTCAAATGAACAGATTGAAACCGCAAGCACTGCAGTGAATGTGGACGAAGCATTTCTGTTTGCAAATCCTTTCGGTATTCGGATTCAAAAGTATCCGTTTGCAATCGGATATTTTAATCCATGGATCAATACGACTACGACGACTTCGATTGTGAATACACCATTCAGTTATCAGAGTACTGTTCTTGGTGACGCGGATGAGAGTATCATCTATCATGGCACACCGTCGTTTGTACATATTTCACGGACATATCAAAAGGATTACTATCACATCGATACAGTCATTATGCCAAATCAGGCTCCTGCATATGATGGATCCAATTTTGTATCAAAGCTTCGTGCCAATGCAGTAATTCCGACATTCACGGAAGCAATGTGGAATTACTTCGTGAAGCCATCTGATATGTATGCAAAAATGGTTCCAATCTTGGTGCAAGATGAGAAAAAACAATACATCATATTCAATCCGGAAACAACGTATCTGTGTGTAACGGATAAGATCCGGACGTCTGATTCATATTGGACATTATCAGGGCTTCGTATTGAAGACAATTCGGGTACAACAAAGAAGGAATATCCAATTCCAATTTCAGATGCGTTTTCACAAGTGCTCGGATCCGATGAACTTTGGGGTGATTCTGGACCATGTGAAGCTGTTAAGGTGACAGGTGATACAGAAATTCATATGTATCCACCGGTTGTGGATGATGATCCGGTTACATTCCAACGGAAGCCTTCACAGAATTACTACGAACTTCGTTTGGGTGAATCGCAATACACCGGAAAACTTGTATCGATGACAACTTCGAAAGAAGTTTATCCAACAACATTGACCAAATATGGTGAGACCCGTCTGTATAGAATTGGTCAAACATATGCGTCATCCGTATACATTCAGCTCAAGTATGACGATGGCGTCACGGTCCAATATCAGATCGGAAATGCGGCAAACATTTATACGCCGTATACACCGACCACACAATCCGATGGAACATGCGTATTCAATTTGAATGAGTTGAATGCGAATGGTATTATTCTCTATGCGGATATGAAGCCATCTGCATCGGAATCAGCTGTTGCATATTACAAGATGCCATTGTCTGCCGTTTTGGATAATCCAAATGTCCCGTTGTTCTATTTGGAGTCTAACCAGCTTGGACTTGAACAGAATAATCTGCGTGTTCTGTTAGAAGCAAAGGTTGATGGTGTCGTAACCGGACGTGTTGAAATGCAACCGGTTCGGATTGAATCGGATGGTTCTGTTCGGTTTGATACGACCATGTATCCGTTGAACAAGATGGTTGATGTTGACAATCGGATCAAGATTTCATCACTTGAATATGGTGGCGGTTCATGGGTATCTACAACACCATCCAAGGTTGTCACGATTGATGCCACAAATCCTGAGTTGACAATCTATATCTTGTTCAAATCAACAGACGGCAATCTCCCATCACCAATTGATGGTGACGATTCCTTCAAGGGTTACCGACTCCAAGACAGATGGCATGTTGATGATTTTTCACTCGTTCAAGAGTTGAAAGAAATGCGTAGTGTTGTCAACTTCGGAGAATATCAACAACCATCCGTATCACAAATGGATGCATACGACAGATTGATCAAATTGATCGAATATGATCCGGTGGTACATAATCTGTATACAATCAAACAATATGCATATCATATTATATCCGGTACCGTTGACGACTCTGGTTTGAACTTCGATGAGATTCGGGCAACGGCTTCTGAATGTAATACAGAGATCAATGCGGTGATTCTCCAATATGCTGATAATCCCGATGTCCCGGATTTGCAAACGGAATATATGAATGCATTGCAAATCACGTTGACAAATCTGTCGGAAGCAGCCTATGCTTCGAATGTTGATTGGGAAGATACGTATGCAAAGACAATGGAATATGCAGAGAACATCGATCAAATCTTTGCAAATACATCTGTCAATAGCGCAATGGAGATTCAGCTCATGCCGTTGGTTCAATCGACGATGATGAATTCGGATAAATTCGAATCTTTTGTATCTGCATTCACGCAAGTACATAAAGCAATTGAACCAGTCATCTTCAAACGTCTGGAAGGCAATAACTATTTGGATTGCAAGTTGATTGCAACTTATGGTTTGCCTCACTCTTACGTGTCTGACGTTGATAAGAATTTGACACCACCGTCGTTCTGGCCGGATCTCGATGTTCAAATTGAATTCGATGTAAAGTTGTATAATCCAGGATTGTCAACGAATACATTGAATGAACTCCGTACATTGATCAAATCATATTTCAACCGTATCACAACAGTACATACGCCGGTTGACATGATTTCAATGGACAACAACATTTATATTTCGCAATTGATCCAACAGCTGGAAGAACATCCAAATGTCGCATATCTGCGATTCAAAGGTTGGTATACCAATCAGAAAAATCTGCTAAATGGACATTACATGAATGCTGATTATCAGGCGATTGTCCAGCGTTGGGATACTCTGGATGATATGCCAAAGAATGAACTGGAACGTTATGTTCCGGAGATGTTCGTTTTGTCTGATTCAAACATTGTATTGAATTTGCTGTAATGAAGAATATGATGTGGGGCGAAAGCCCCACATCATTTCATCAAAAAAAAAATAAACACATGAATGAAATTGTGAGTATCCATTTGCCACGTCTGTGCGACATGATCATCTGTACGATGATTTGCAAATTTCAAACTCACATTTCATTCATGCATTTGTGAATGAACGAAAAGAAACACAAATGCAATCTACGCGTTGTCATAGTGAGACACCTGGGAGGCACGATTAGACAAGGAGCCTTTATCCCAGAACGCGTCAGTTTCTTCTCGTTCATAATAATAATATATATGCGAGATATCGGAATTATGTCGAGAGATGCGGGTCCGTTGTGATCTTGATACTCTTGATCATTGCCGCGGACAGCACTTGCAATTCGGAAGCAGTTGTTCCAATACAAATGCCGCAGAGATTCACGTCCCGATCAAGTGTGATTGATGTACCATTTGTTTGGTTTTCATCATCAGCAGTTGCAAGAGCAGATGTCCAGTTTGGACCTGTACCGTATTGCGAATAATCACCATTGATGTCACGATTAATTGTCAAGTCTTGAACATACCATCTGAAAGTGCCGATCAAGAATTCAAATCCCGGAACAGGTACCACTTCGATTCGAATTGTCGTTCCATTCGGAACAGATACTTTTGTTTCAAATGGTCCTTCAACACTACCTTTCAAGATTTTGAACCCGCTGATACCCTGCTCGTTACCGCTCGAGTATCCAACGCTGCCTTGAACGAATACCATCTGAATGTCACCAGATGATCTAGTGACATCAGTGTGTTGTATTGTGCCACGATTCGTTCTGAAGATGTTGTACGCTTTATGTCCAATCTTTTTTGGGTTATTGTATGCCTGAATCGTATACGTCGTTCCTGTAATCCGTGATGCAATGAACCATTCCAGCGGTCTCCAGATAGCAGCACCAGTTTTATCAAACTGAATAATGCCATTATTCCAGTAAACCAAACCACCA
>Ga0247611_10003655_pt1 | contig 22450 bp, 14 predicted proteins | sample 177DNAGHGhighgp2_FD_192422 | JGI IMG/M metagenome (GOLD analysis project Ga0247611, IMG submission 192422) | Sheep rumen microbial communities from Palmerston North, Manawatu-Wanganui, New Zealand - 1770 DNA GHGhigh gp2 | ecosystem: Host-associated > Mammals > Digestive system > Stomach > Rumen... | reverse complement strand
GTGCGTTGCTCTCATCCCCATGATAAGCCTGGCAGCCGGCTTCGGATCGAACCGCGCTCCGGAACCCGCAAGCTTTGCCACAGACCTCGCTTTCTATTCCGGCGCATTCTCCACGGCAGTCACGGCTTCCATCAACCCGTCAGCCACTATGGCGGTACTTGCCATCTTAGGCGCCATCGAGAACGCAGCGGTCTATTCGCCCGACTCGGCTGTGCTTTGCAGCATCGCGGATTTTCTTAACGGCGTGCCGATAATAAGGGAAGTCGGAAAACTCCCGATAGCAAATCCCTACGCGGCAGTCTTTCTGACCCTCGTAGCCTCCGCGCTGATCGTCATTCACTCTTTTGCCGAATCCAAGATCGTATCCGAAGAGACCATCGACAAACTCGACAAATTAGTCGGTTATATCTGCACTGTATCCATCTCTCTCCTGCCCTTCGTAACGACCGAAGCGCTCGAAGCAGATCCTCCGGGAGTAAAAGGCGGAGCTCTTGCAGTACGTGCCGTTCACTTCATCGGCAAGTCGAGAGAAAACGGAGGTCCGGATGCCGGCACGTATATTCTTGCCGGTATCACGGTAATCGCCATCTCGATCTTCTACTACTGCACATATTCATGTGTCGACAAATGGGAAGTCATAGTCGCTGCCATCCCTGTTAAGGGAACCAGTTTTATATGGCAGATCATCAAGGGTTTCCTTCATATAGTGCTTATGCTTCTTCAGATCTTCGCGCCTGTCGTAAGCTTCATCGTCAGCATCCACATCGCTGTCGCCTGCCTGTTCCTGTTCAGGATACTCGCCAGAGTCTCACAGTACTATAAAGACATCTATGCATATACGATCCTCAGGAAGATCTTCAAGCGCAACGATCAGGTTCCGAGGATCGAGAAACACGTTCCCAGAAGACTCAGGAAACTGTACCCTGACATGGAGATCGCCATGTCGGTCTATTCATTCCACGGCATAGGACGTCTTCCGAAGCGTTCGAGGGTCTGGCTCATCAAGGAAGGCGAAAAGACTGATCTGGTCTATAAGCGCCTCATAAGGAAGCCTTACATCGTTTCCTGGAGCGAGCTCTGTGAAAGGCACGAAAACAGACCGGTATACCTCGAAAAGTGCGCGAGATTCCTTAAGATCCGCACCGAGGACCGCAAGATAGAGCTTGTCATATCCTCACGCTATAAGCCGGAGACGGAGATGTTGTCCGCACTCCTGGATCTCAAGGACTATGCACCCGTAAAACAGGAGATAAAGGAATCAAAGAAACTCAAGCGCAGATGGCGCCGTAAGAAAGAGGCAGTCGAAACTGTCTGAGAACAAAAGGATAAAGGGAATGAACCATGAAACACACATTTGAGAAAGTCAGGCTCGATCAGGAGAATAAGGCCAAAGAGAAAAAGAAAAACCGCTCATGGAGGACATTTGCGGGAATACTTCTTTTCGCTCAGGCTGCAACCTCGGGATATGCATACTTCAGGGCTTATACGCTCGGCATGTTCCCCAACAAACTCCTTTTTACATTCGGAGGAGTACTGGTCATCCTGCTGTTCCTTAACTATCTTCTTTTCTTTGCCGGGACAAAAGCAAACGCCTCCAGGACGTTCCGCCGTTTCATCGCGATCGTTCTGTCTCTTGCCGTATGCGGCGGCGCTGTCTATGCCGGAAACGTAATGGATAAAGTGAATAAGACCGTCAAGGAAATCACTATCTCTGACAAGGCCGATGCAGCTGCCACGATGAACGTATACGTCAGATACGATGATCCCGCTCAGAACATCGAAGAATGCAAGGGTTATTCTTTCGGCGTAATAGGCGGATACGACGGTCCTGCCTCATTCGCTGCGGTAACCAAGATCAACAGCCGTCTCGGCACACAGGTAAATGCCTCAGACTTCGCTTCAATATCCGAGGTGGCAGATGCTCTGCTCAAGAACAATGTGGGTGCCGCCGTCATCGAACATAACTATGTCGAGATCCTTAAGGAAACTGACCAGTATTCGGATTTCGGTGACAAAGCAAGACTTATCGCCACCATCGAGATCACACATGATGAGCTTACACAGGCAGAGGCTTCCAATCCTTATTCAGCGGCAGGAACAGCAGATAAGCCTGTTGAGATCAAGACGGCGACCGGCAAGGTCGAGAACGTTGATCTGGAGCCGTTCATAGTCTATATCAGCGGCTCTGACACCAGGGAAAAGATGTTTACCATTTCAAGGAGCGACGTCAATATCCTGATGGTCGTAAATCCCCAGACCAAACAGATCCTCCTGCTCAACACACCGAGAGACTTCTACGTTCCCAACCCGAGATCGAGCTACGGCACAAAGGATAAGCTCACACATCTCGGCATCTACGGCGTTGACTGCTCCATCACGGGACTCGAGAACCTGTATGGCTGCGACATAAACTACTATGTCCAGATCAACTTCACTGGTGCTGAAAAACTCGTTGATGACATCGGCGGCGTATCGATCTACAACCCGCAGAGTTTCTATGCAAGAGGATACTCCTTCCCTTCAGGCGATATCACGCTTAACGGACCACAGGCCGTTGTCTTCGCGCGCGAGCGTTATGCTTTCGCGGCCGGTGATAACACGCGCGGACAGAACCAGATGCGTCTCATTACGGCGATCATAAACAAACTGACCTCGGACCACTCCACGCTGCTCTTAAACTACAATTCGATCCTTTCAGATCTTCAGGGCTTCATCGTAACAAACATGGATGTTAAAGAGATCGACACTCTTGTAAGGATGCAGATCGACGACCTTGCGTCATGGAATATCAAATCCTATGCTGTAAGCGGAAGCGGCGGATACGATTACACATACTCGATGCCGAACCAGAAACTGTATGTCACATATCCCGACTCGAGCACCGTCAATTACGGAACGGAACTGATAAACAAAGTCATGACGGGCGGGATACTTACAGACGACGACGTATAAAACCAAAGGACCGCTTCACACTTCTGAGCGGTCCTTTTAAATTGAAAAGCCGCAGCGGGTTTACTCGTGCGGCAGTATGTTCTTCTCGTAATAATGCTTGATGATCGACCTCCGGGTCACTATTCCTATGAATATCCCGCGGTCGTCGACTATCGGAACGAAGTTCGTTTCCATCGATCTTATTATCAGATCCTCGATAGATGAGCTGATCGATATCGGCTGGTTCCTGTGCTCGTTGAGTCCGACGTCCGTAAGCTTAAACTGCTCGAGGCTCTCTATCGCCATGGTGTGCGGCTCTCCGCCCTCTCCCTTTACGATAAACCAGAGAAGATCTCCTTCCGTAACGGTCGCTATATAGTGTCCTTCACGGTCAACCACGGGAACGGCAGTATAGGAACTGTTATGCATCTTCTCGAGTGCCTGACGGACAGTAAAGTCAGAATAAAGATATGTTATCTCCTGCTTGGGACGTGTAAAAAAAGCGATGTTCATATCAGACTCCGCCAAGATCCTTGTCGATCCTTACCTGGAAAGGTGTAGCGGTGAGACCGTTCTGTGCGTGGAGCGGTGTCGGGCCATATGAGAAGAATGCATATCTTACCTTCGAAGGGAATTCGACCAGCGGGCATGAGAGCAGGATGGTCTTTCCGTCGAAGTCAACCGAAGCTTCGGCAGGATAGTACTTGCCGTCCTCGCCTGCAATCTCAAATCCGGAATCGTCAGGACCGAAACCCGTGGTGAGGTTCAGGAGCAGATAATCTCCTCCGAACGTGATCTCAACGCCTTCTCCGCGTCTCGCATCGATGATGAACGGCGATACTGCATCGACCTTCTCAAAACCGTATACGAATTTTTCTGCCAGGAGCGCAAGTCTGTCACCCGGAGTCTTCTTGTCAGACGGGAACAGGTTATTAAACTCGCCGCAGTCAACTATAACGGCCATGTAGACATTAGGCATGTCGATGGCAACGATCTGCTGCTGCTCGCGGAGGAGCGGCCAGCTCATATCATCGAAGCCCATATACTTACGGTCTTTGGAAATATACATCGGAAGCTGGCAGAAGATAAACGGCAACTGGTCGTCAAAGAAGACATCGCGCCATTCCTTGATCATGGTCTCGAAAACGTGACCGTATTCGGACTGGTGTCCGTCGGTATCCGCTTCGCCCTGATAGAAAATGACTCCTCTTAACGTATAAGGCGCGATCCTTAAGATCATGCATTCAAAAGCGGAGCCGGGGTGTCTTGCCGACTTGGGTCCTATCGGTGCCGGCCAGGGCGCGGGACCAAGCTTTGCGTCAGCTTCGGGATATGTCATCCAGGGATTCTCTTTAAGAGCTTCCTCCAGGATCTCGTTGTATTTTCTGTATTTTTCGAGATATTCTGCGTACTCTTTATCATATTCTTCCGGTGTGAGCTCGGAAGCGGCATCGTCGAAATCCCTGATATATGTTCTGCCTTCCTTGGTGGTAAGGAGTGACTCGACGCTCTGCCAGTTATCTATCGTGGATCTTGTGGCACAGCACTGGATAATGCCGATCTTGGAATCAAGTCTTGATTCGATCTCTCTTGCGAAATAGAAAGCCACGGCACTCATCTGACCGGCAGTCTCGCTGTTAATGTCGATCCACTCGGTCTCGGCTTCAGCCTTTGCCTGTGCCTCGTTCATATGTCCGAAAGCGGGAACCTTGTAATAACGGATCTCTGTCTTGCCGATCTTCGGCATGATAAACTTGGCAAACTCGGATCTTGCGAGAGGATAATCCATATTTCCGCCACCTGCCGCAAGCCATACCTCGCCTGCGTATGCGTCGCGGATCTCGTATGCATCGATATCATCTTCTAAGATCCTGATCTCGTAAGGACCGCCCGGTTCATCGACCGGTTCCAGGCATACGAGGAAACTTCCATCCTGCTCGGTGCCACATGTCCCCGTGCTGATCTCCTCACCGTCTTTGCAGAGTGAGCATCTGATCACACAGGTCTTATCGGAGTATCCGAACACGCGGAGCTCAGCGCCCCACTGGAAGACCATCCTATCTCTGAAAATGCCGTTAAGTTTTAATGCCATACCTTTTAATTATAACAAATTTACGATTCTTTTTGTCATTCCAACACACATAAATGGTTGGAGTATTCTAGATATACGATACATTAAAAATGTTAGGCACAAAGCACCAAACACTAAACAACTGATGAATAATGTTTAAAGTGTTGTTAGCCGAACAATGTCGAGCAGAAGACAACCGCCTGGGCTGCGTCTCCGTTGATCGTAATGAACCCCTGCGCCACCGCAACGGTAAAGCTCTTATCGCCGTTCAGGATGGCTGCAAACGTCTCCGCGTCAGCATCGATATAGAACGGTGCGTTGATGTATTCGTAAGGCGCAACCTCCGGCATTCCGTCCTCGATCTTTACATACAAAGGAAGATTGTCGAGATTACCGTTCAAGGTTATCTGAGTGGCGGTATCCTGGAGAAAGGACACCTTCCCGCACTTCTCTTCGACAGCTCTGAAGATGCTTCCGAATGTGGGTTCTGTTTTCTTCTTCTGCATTTGATCACCCCCTGGTCTTTGTATCTTTATCTGTTGGTATTAATTGCCCATAAAGGCGAGTATCCATGATGTGGGAACTATCTTTGAGGCAAGATGCAGGAGTTTTTGAGAGAAGGGATAAACAAGTATCTTTCTCCCCTTCCGCGACGCCTTGAGAGATGCTCTGGAGAGCTTTACGGGATCTATGACAAAGTTCTTGCGCCAGTCCGTAAAATCAGCCTCTTTGCCTTCGGTAGCCCTTCTCTGGAAATCAGTGGCAACCGGTCCGGGGCAGACTACCATCACATCTATGCCCTTCGGTTTGAGTTCGCTGCTCATCGCTCTTGAAAATGAGATCACATATGACTTACTCGCCGCATAGCAGGCAAATCCGGGCTGCGGAAGGAAGCCCGCCGAAGACCCGATGTTTATTATCGCAGGACGGCCTGCTTCCGTCTTCTTCATGTACGGGACTGTGATCCTGATCATCCGGCTTAATGCGCTGCAGTTGATCCTTACAGTATTGTCCAGGGCTTCCGCGGTCTTGTCCATCACCGCGCCCTTTATGCCCATTCCTGCAGAATTGATCAGAAGACCCACGACGGGTTCTTCACTCTTAAGCCTGTCTTCGATTGTCCTGATGCCTGAATCATCCGAAAGGTCAGCTGCTATGGGAACCACCTTAACGCTGCTGACAGAAGACGCGATAGCATCGAGCGCATCTTTGCGCCTGCCTACCGCCCAGATCTCATCAAATGGAGTTTTGTAGAATTCACCCTTATCACCGGCTAGGAGTTCCAGAAATGCTTTTCCGATACCTGATGAACTGCCGGTAATTATCGCGATCCTTTGGTGCATAAAGCTTCTCCTTAGAGAAAGTTCCGTAGATTTAATAATACACTCAAAGGAAGGATATTAAAAGAGAATACCCTTAAAGCATACCCTCTGCTTATTGTTGTCGTAATCGAAGCAGTGCCTTGATCCGCCGGCACACCATTTCTCCCATTCGCATTCCTTACAGTCTTCGCAGATCGAAGACAACGGCTGTCTGAATACCTGAAAACGGTTAAACCAGACGTCACTGAACTTATCCTTATAGATGTTGCCCTGAACAAATTCCGGACGCTCCTCGATATCAAGACATGCGGTGATGTCACCGTTTACCCTGATAGCTGCAGTGTGAGTTCCGGCACCACAGTAGAAGAACCAGTCTCTTACTTCTCTTTCAAACTCGAGGCCGAGGAAATGCGAGCAACCGTAATTCACCGGGATGCCCTGCTCCCTCTTTTCGCGGATGAAATTGAACATATATCTCTGGTCATCGGGCGTCATGAGCATATCGGGATAATCCAGGGCCCTGCCCATGGGTTCGATGCCGATAACGCGCCATGAATCAAGATCGAGCTTATCGAGGATCTCGTAGAGCTCATCTAATTCGCCGATATTCTTGTGATTGACTACCGTGGTAACCTGAATGTGCCTGAAGGACTTCTGATCTATAAGGTTTTCTATGCCACGCATCGCCTTGTCATATCCGCCCTTAAGGCCTCTCTGGCGGTCATGCGTATCCCTAAGTCCGTCTATGCTGACCGACACCGTGCCCATACCGGTTCTGGCGAGCATTGCCGCGACATCCTTCGTGATCAGTGTCGCGTTCGTCGTCATCCCCCACTTAAAACCGAGATCGTTTGCATAGCCCAGTAGCTCTTCAAAATCCGGATAAAGGAGAGGCTCGCCGCCCGTGATGCAGAGCTGGAGTCTCTTAAGGTCGAAATGCTCTTTTGCATCTCTCAATACGGATTTGAACATCTCTTTGTCGGGACCGTGTCCCAGTCCGGGCGCACAACTGCTGCCGCAATGGAAACACTTCTCATTGCAGCTTCTCGTCAGTTCGAAAAACAGGTATATCAACTCAGGCTCTTTAAAAAGCCTTGCACGTTCCTGAGCTTTTCTGTCGAGATAAGCCTTCTTGGCTTCGGGTATATCCACAGACATCAGTCTCCGCTATCTCCCGGAGGACCATATACGACAACTTCCATGCCGTCAGTGACGGGTGTCGCTTCAAGAGAGGTTTCCGTTGTCTCTTCCTCGGTCAGACCCGTGGCATCCGGCGGAGGTCCGTAAACGTTGACTTCCTCACCGTCAGTCTCATCCGGCGGTGGTCCGTAGACATCAACCTCATTGCCGTCAAACGTCTCATCCGGCGGAGGTCCGTATACACCGACTTCGTTGTTGTCATCGGATGCATGCGGCTTAGTGCCGACAGCACTTTCAGTCGTCTCTGAAACATCCGGCGGAGGACCGTAGACATTGGTCTCTTCCGGCGGAGGTCCGTAGACACATCCTTCAACTACAAGGCTCAACGCGCCGATACTTGCGGCAATGGCCGTAAAGGTTAATGGTTTCTTAGATCTTTTCATTTGCTATTTCTCCCCCGGCAGGCATCATCCTATTATGCCTGCTGTTCTTCTGATGAATCCGAATCATCGAAAGGATCCTCACTCTGAGGTCCTTCTCCGTCTGTCGGCTTAAATCCTGCCAGCGGCTTTGAAGCCGTGGGAATGGACTTGACGTTCGGATCCATTATAGAAGGTCTCTGACCTTCAAGCGCCGCACCCATCGCCGGAGCAGTACTGCTCTTTCTGATGTCGCGCTCCTGATCTACTATAGCAGAAGGTCTTACGATACCGCCATATGCTGTAACATTATCGTCGTCTTCCTGAGCAGTAACCTGTTTTCTTCCGCTCTGGGATCTCTTGAAGAAAGCGGACTTATGGGATGTGGCATTGTCAGCGATACTCGTGCGCTGCGCCTTTGCCCTCTCCTCAGCTTCCTTCCTGGCCTTCTCTTCCTCTATGCGCTTCTGTTCTTCGATACGCTTTTGCTCCTTGGCCTCTTCGCTCTCCTTGAAAGGCGTTACGCTGGCCATTGCAGGTGCTGCCCATACGGGAGCTCTGCCGGAATTGTTGTAATTCTTGCCTGCAAGAAGCGTTCCGAGCTGGTTAGAATTGGAGGATGCCTTGGCACGCTCTATTGAGATCGACTGACCTGATGTATCCTTTGAAGCTGAAGCGCCAACGCCTGCGGAAGAACCGCTCTTGAAAGAAGTTACGGAACTGCCCTTGCTGGGTGCCTCGCCCTTAACCTGTTTATCAGGCTCGCTCTCAACGTTTGCGAAAGGATATCCCTCAACGGATGCTATAGCGGAAATTCCGGGGGTAACCGCTCCGTCAGAAGAAGCAATCGCTGACTTAAACACTTCGGATGTCTTGCTCTGCCTCTTAGCCTTCTCAGCCTTTGCCTCTCTTGCTGCTTCAGCAGCCTCGATTGCCTTTTGAGCTTCTGCCATCTTGGCCTCGGCTTCGGCCTTTGCGGCAGCCGCAACTCTTGCAGCCTCGGCAGCCTCCTGCCTTGCACGTTCTGCTGCTGCAGCTTCTTCATTGGCGAGCCTGGCTTCCTCAGCAGCCCTTGCAGCTTCGGCTTTCCTTGCTTCTTCTGCTAATCTTGCCTGCTCGGCAGCTCTTGCAGCCTCTTCGGCCCTTCTGGCCTCTTCAGCCTTCCTTGCCTCTTCTGCCAGTCTTGCCTGCTCTGCAGCTCTTGCGGCTTCTTCGGCCCTTCTGGCCTCTTCAGCCTTCCTGGCTTCTTCCGCCAATCTAGCCTGCTCTGCAGCTCTTGCAGCTTCCTCTGCTCTTCTGGCTTCCTCAGCCTTCCTTGCTTCCTCAGCTAATCTTGCCTGCTCGGCAGACCTCGCAGCCATTTCAGCCGCCTTAGCTTCTTCAGCTTTTCTCTTCTCGTTTTCTAATCTGGCTCTCTCCCTGGCCTTAGCCTCCTCCTGGAGTTTTCTGGCCTCTGCGGCGATCGCCTCAGCCTGAGCCAGAGCAACGGCAGCAGCTCTTGCCGCTTCCGCAGCTTTCTCCGCCTCTGCTCTTCTGGCTTCTTCTGCTATCCTTGCCGCTTCCTGAGCGCTGATCGCATCTGCTATCCTTGCCTGCTCAGCTGCCCTTGCAGCTTCAGCTTTCCTTGCTTCTTCAGCAAGCCTTGCCTGTTCCGCAGCCCTGGCAGCCTCCTCGGCTTCCCTGGCTCTCTTGGCTTCGGCATTCCTTCTTATCTCTTCGACTCTTGCTGCCTGAGCGGCTTTCCTCTCCTCGAGGAGCTTTGCAGCCTGCTGGCGAGCAGCTATCTGCTCAGGTGTAAGTTCATTCTTGGGTCTTCTGACAGGACCTGTCTGAGCTGTCTTTGCTGTTGTCTGCTGAACGGGTTTAACTTCCTGCTTCGGAGCTGCGGCTGCAGCGGTTGCCTGTTTCTGTATGGCCGGAGCTGCATCCTGACGGGGTGCGAAAACGGAAGGATTCGGTATTCTGTCTTCGGGCTTTGCTGCCTGACGGAAAGCAACTGCGGCTGCGCTTCCGTGTGCTGATGCCGTAAGGCTCTTCTCCGGATCGTTGCTGCGAGTCTGCGTTCTCTGATCTGCCGTGCCTGCAGCCCTGTTTTTCGCTGCTGCAGCTCTTCTGGCTTCAGCATTCATCCTTAATTCTTCTACTCTTGCCATCTGGGCGGCTTTCCTCTCTTCAAGAAGTTTAGCTTGTTTGTCATGGTCAGCTGCCTGTGCGGGAGCGGCCGGTTTCTTTGTCGTGTCTGCGGGTTTCTTCACATCAGCCTTCGCTGCCGGACGTGTAGCTGCAGAAGCAGTACCTGCTGCGGCAACCGGCTTACCTGATGAAGGAATAATGGATTTCTGGGCAACAGGTCTGTTTGCAGACTGCCGGGCAGCTGCGGGCTTGCTGCCGGCTGCTGTCGTTGTCTGAGCTGCAGGATTTGAAGAAGGTCGCTTAACGGGTGCTTTCGCAGTTGCAGCTGAAGACTTCTCCATTGCCTTGATCTCTTTCATGGCATTCGCCGTATTAAAATCCTTGCCGTTCGCGGGAGCGCTGACAGCCGGAGTCATCTGGCTGACAGGTCCTAAATAACCGAACTTCTCCGCGATGAAAGGAACGCCGGGGATAAATGCTATAGCAAGATCTGCGCCGCTGAGAGATTTTCTGTCCTTAAGATATCTGTATCTGAGGAATGCCAGGACTGCAACGACGATAAGTACGACTATCCAGATCCATGCGAAGTTGTTTTTCTTCTTGGAAGGCTGGGTTCCCTTTTCAGTCTGTCCCACAACGGCAGGAGTAGTTTCTGCAGCGGTGGTCTCTTCCGAAGTGTCGCTGCCCGACGGTTCAGTGGGCTCAGTTGTCTCGCTTGATTCCGTGGTCTCGACAACTGCTACGACAACAGCTTCGGTAGTCGTTTCTTCAGTCGTTTCAGTGGTGGTCTCGGAGGTCTCCTCCGATGTCTCAGGCACATCCGTGGGAGCCGGTGTGGCTGTCGGCTTGGGTGTGTTTGTTGCCGTCGGCTTAGGAGTATTTGTAGGAGTAGCCTTGGGAGTGCTCGTAGCCGTGGGCTTCGGCGTACTGGTAGCAGTCGGCTTGGGAGTGTTTGTTGCCGTAGGTTTAGGCGTATTAGTTGCCGTGGGCTTGGGCGTATTCGTAGCTGTCGGATCCGGCGCTCTCTTGGTATATCTCCATGAACTTTGATAGAACGATGCATTGCTCAGGTTTGTACCGGAAAGCGTTATGCTGTAATCGGAATTATTGACCGGAGAAATTTTTACGATGATGTTTTCCGCGCTGTCTACGTAGGCGGTAAATGTTCCGGGGCCCATCTTGTCACTGATCTCATATCCGGAAGCGGAAAATCCGAAAGTGATTTCTATCTCGTCACCGTCTTTGAATCCCCAGAAATTGAAACCGAAACGGAAGTAATTGTCACCCTGCTCGATACGCCAGGAATTTACACCGCCGTCGGCGTAAACATCATGAGGTTTAATGAATGAAGCTGCAAACGAAAAACCGATGAGAATGCTGAAAAGCAAACACAACGGCTTAAACGAGAAGCGTCCAGAATAGCTGCCCGACATCTATAAATCCTCCAAATAAGCACACATCTTTTAAAAAATAATTATTAAAAGATACCAAAATTATACAGCCTAAACGTCTGTATTTTCAAGTGCTCAAAGGATTCTGAGGATTAGCGGATGCTTAGCTTTGAAAGAATTCCGGATCAGCCGTTTTGTGAAGATGCATCCTTGTTCGGAGCGAAGCCTTTCACAGGCTCCGTCGCGGCGGGAATGATCGCTTCCTCACCCGATTTAAGTATGTCGGGCTTCTCCTCCTGTATGTCTGCAGGAACTTCCACTACCGCATTTGAGACCTCCGAACCTGTCTCAGGTCTTATAGCCGCTGTATATGTCGTGTCAGGTTCTTCCGGCGCTTCTTCCTCATCCATGGAAACCCTTGTGGCTGTCGGACGTTTTAACGCCGTGGGTTTTACTTTCTGTACAGGAGCCTCGGTGATCTTTACTTCAGAAGGAGCGGCGGAATCCATAACGAGTGCGGGTGTGGAAGCTTCCGCACCGACCTCGTCGGAATCAAGTTCCTTTCTCTGCTGCTGACGCGCCTCGAGTGTGTTGGAATAAACGGGTCTTATCGGAGCCGTATTGGACTTCTGCAGATATCCGTTGATTATTATCTGTTCCTTTGCCTTGTCTATCTCTTCAGCTTTCTTTGAAGAGATGCCGAGAGAACCGAAGACTTCTGATGCTTCCTTCTCTTCCTGCTGGGCTTCGCTCCTGCCTCCGATGAGAGTATTCTTAGCGGCTGCCTCTTCCTCGGCCTTCTTCCTGGGGTCTCTCGTCTCACGCTTTATCTGCTTGATCTTCTTTTCCCCGGTTCCTTTCCTGGCCAGGATGTCAGTGCGGTTTACAACCTGCTCGGCACGCCATGCAGTGTCGATATTCTCATCCATCTTCTCCTTGCGCTTATCCTTCATTCTCAGGATGGTAAGCACAACGATGAGACAGACCACGACGACCACGGCAAGACCGATAACGATCGGTGTAAGCTGTGAATTGTCTGCCAGGTTAATGCTCAATATCTCGTAAAACATATCAGTTATCCCCTCCAACACCGTCAGCAGGACCTTCCGAGCCGTCATTGCCGCCGGTCAGACCGGCATGAGGCTCTTCAGGATCTACAGTCATTATCTCCTCTTCCGCTTTCCTCTTCTGCTTCAGCGCGATGCCTGCCGCAACTACGGCTATTATCAGTACTACTGCAATTATAGCAACAATAATGAAACCCATCGCAACTTTTCTCACAGCCTCGAAAGCAGCTTCCGATTCCGCAGGATCCCTGTGTACTTCAGTTTCGCTGACGGCAGTGGTGATCTCAGTCGTCTGTACGGCGCTCTCCGCTGTCTCGGCTGCAGCTGTCGTCTCGGCTGCCGGAGTGACCGGCGCGGGAGTTATCGTGACACCCGTATAATCCGACAGGGCAATACCGTTTTTCCCCAAAGGGACTTCATGGTCGAGACCTATGAACCTGCCGTCTCCGGTCTGCCAGAGAACGTCTTTTACAAATGCGTATTTCTCGTCATCCCATGTCTTGAAATCATCTTTGACGAGTCCGCCGGTATCGCCTGAATTGGCGTTATAGCACCAGAAAGTATGGTGCAGGTGCTCCGTTGCTATCAGCTGCCTGAAGTATTCCATCCACTTCAGGTTGTCGCCTTCCATAAAGCCGCCCCACTCGCCGACAAAGATCGGAGCGATGTTTTCCTTTTGGATGTAAAGCCAGTAGTCGTACCAGGCATCCTTCATGAGCGAGTCGTATGTGAAACCGCCCTGGAACCACGGCTGTTCGAAGACTCTCGGACCGTAGTCGTGTGGAGAATAGACGATCTGCTTATTCCTTTCGGGAGAACCGAAATCTATCGGGAACTTTCTGACCGCCATAAGGTTGGCGCCCCACCAGGTATTGTAGTAATCGGCATCGTCATTCCGGGATACGAAATTGTTCGCCTCAAGATTCTTCGGATATATCTGTATTCCCTCTATGATGATGAGGGCATGCGGATTCGCATCGAGAACGGCATTTCCGGCACGCTCGGCGACTTTTTTCCAGTTATTGGGATCGTTTGAATCGTTCCAGATGGCGTGCGGATCCTCGGAAGCCTTGCCGTGAGGTTCGTTCTTTAAGTCGTAGCCGATTATGGTGTCGTTGCTGCTGTACCTTCCGGCGACCCAGGAAAGCGATTCGACAAAATCATCGACGGTGATGTCATCCCTGTACCACACAGGGTGATTATGTCCCGAAGCATCAGTCTTTGCAGTGTGAATATCAATGATGACCTTCATTCCGTTCTGCTCACAGAGGGACAGGACGTAATCGAAGATCTCGAGTGAATTCATGGAATTGAGCTTTTCGTTGTAGGCATTATTGTAATTGGCCCTGGGATACTCGCCGCGCTTCCACTGCAGAAGGAGTTCCGTACTCATCGGTACGCGGAGAACGTTGAATCCGTGGTCTGCGATCGAAACCAGCGAATCTTCGAGATTGCAGTTCCATACACCGTCAAACAGATTGGTGCCCGTATTGTAGCCAAACCAGTTGCAGCCGGTAAGCCAAACTTCCTTACCGCTCATGTCGACTATGTGGGAATCGACCGTGGTAAGCCAGTCATCTCCTTCCACACCCTTAACCGTCTGTGCGGGAACAGGAGTTGCCGAAGCTTTTGTTGTCTCGGTCGTTGTATTTGTCTGATTATTCGAACCCGTGGTCTCAGCGGCGGTCTCATTGACCTTCCCGGCAGTACCGTCGCCTGACACTGAAACGAGCTTTGCGGAATTGACATCCGAGCCCGTGACCTGTATGCCTACCCTGCTGTCAAATCCCCAGTTGTTGGGACCTGAAGCAGAACAGACGGCCGTTACCTGATTGCCGCTTATCTTATAGGAATCAAAGCCCCAGCCCGTCGCCGAATCGATCTTGCCGGAAAATTCAGCAACAACGGTGATATTCTGATAGCCGGAGCACCCCGACAGCTGTATCTCAAGCTGTCCGCCGCTGCCCCAGCAGTTCGGTGTGGCAGTGCCTGAGGGAGCCGCAAGTGATATCATCGGCAGGACCGTCACGATAAATACGGATGTAATAAACAGCAGAAGCAACTTCTGCCCTGTCTTACTTCGCATGTGCGCCTCCGTCAAAGACCCAGCTCTGCTTTACGGCCGGAAGGCTGATATTTCTCGTAGGGGATGCCTGCTGCATCGAGCATCTTGCGTGCTGCTATGGTGGTGTCCGAATCGTGATATTTGTCGTCGAAATAAACAACCTTGCCGACACGCTTCTGTATCAGCGCCTTGGTGCATTCATTGCAGGGGAAGAGCGTGACATAAACGGTGGAACCTTCAAGGTTGCCTGTCTTGGAATTGAGTATCGCATTGAGCTCGGCATGAGCAACGAAAGCATACTTCGTGTCCAGCACTCCGCCCTCTCTGGCCCAGGGGAAATCCTCATCGTCACAGCCTAAGGGCAGGCCGTTATATCCGACGGAGATGATGTATTTATCCTTATCAACGATGCATGCGCCTACCTGGGTGCTCGGATCCTTGCTTCTCATGGCCGCAAGCTTTGCAACGCCCATGAAGTATTCGTCCCAGCTGATGTAGTCCGTTCTCTTATCGCTCATATATGCCTCCATACACTTAAGTGAAACATACTAATTTTAGCCGAACAGAAGGCATGCCGCAACAAAACGGGGTGCCGTCTTCCCGTATTCCACGGTCAAGAACAGTAATTTTCACACAAATTTCCCTTTTACCGTGAGATATACAGTTTATACTCTTTTAGTGGCGGAGGCTATCCAAAACCTCACGAATTGGCACATATTGGTATAAAGATAAGTTGTGTTAAGATTAGTAAGATATTTAAAGTAAGGGGATATTTATGCTCGCTATCTTATATTTGGCACTTTGTGCCGTATTCGGTATCTGCTTTGTAGGACTGTCAGTACCGGATGTCCGCAGATTATATGTGGCCTGCAGTCCTTCTGCAAAGGCTATCAGGCACATTCCGAACACGATCTTCACGGTTCCCGCCGGCATCGTTACCGGAATGATGTGCGTCCCGTTCTTTAACTATTATGTAACTCTCGGGCTTTCCTATCTGATCGACAACGGCGACATCTGCAAGAAGCTCGGCGTTCTCATCACGTTCGCTTTCTTCCTCTGGATGATCCTCACATGCCTCATCCTCATCAACCGCAAAAGAGTCAAGCGCGAAGACCTCAAGGCTTCCGGCGCGACAACGATAGAAGATTACGTTTCCAATGTCCCCGACTCACTGTTCTACGGACTCGTTATCCTCGCTCTTACCATCACTGCCACATTCCTGATGTTCTATACATACAGGATCAGCGGCAACCAGCTCATGAACGGTCTGTCGACATTCTCCGATCTCTCGCCCCATACGGCGATGGTCGCCTCTTTCGGCAAGGGCTTTAACTTCCCCACACAGTACATGCACTTCTCCGGCGACGGGATCAAGTATCATTTCCTTTTCTATTTCCTCGCCGGCACGCTCCAATATCTGGGACTCCCCATCGATTATGCGCTCAACCTGCCTTCGATAATGTCCATGGTATGCGCGCTCGTACTCCTGGGACTCCTCGCAGTCCTCATCAGTTCAAGGCGCGCGGCTTTCCTGGTGGCACCGGTACTCGTATTCTTCAGAAGTTCTCTCAACGTATTCTTCCACATCAAGGAACTTACTGATGCGGGCAATACCTTTTCGGGCGCCATTACGGAGATAATGGCTTCAACGAGCTGGTATCAGGTAACTGATTACGACAACTGGGGCATCTGGGCCATCAACGTCTACCCCAACCAGCGTCATCTGATGCTCGGCGTAGCGGTAATACTCATTATGGTTATCCTCTTCCTGCCGTTCATCAGGAGACTCTGCATTTCCGTTTCCAGAGCCGAGGGTGCAGATAAGATCAAGGCGATCGCGTTCTCGAGGAACGCCTGGATCACAAGATCACACGATCCCCTTTATCCCGTATCGATAACTCTTCTGGCATGCGTACTCGTTATAGTCATGCCTTACTTCCACGGTTCATGCCTTATCGCGCTCCTTCTGGTGCTCTTCGGTATGGCGGTATTCTCCGAGAGCAGGCTCTTGTATCTGGCTGTTGCTGTATGCGCAGTAGCATCCTCATACATCCAGACGCTCGTGTTCTCTGGCGGTTACCAGAATGTTGTATCCTTCGAGTTCCTCCCCGGCTTTATCCTTGATAAACCCACGTTCCTCACACTGATGCAATATCTTGTCATCGTTACGGGAGGTACGCTCATCCTCTCGGCTGTATTTGCCATTGTCGTACTCATCCTGGATATAATCCACAAGAAGCCGGTACACCGTTTCCTGCTGTTTATCTGCTTCCTTAACCCCATGATCTTTGCATTCCTCTTTAAAGTATCTCTCGAGATGCTCGCAAATCATAAGTTCATCCAGGTCACGCTCATTCTTCTCGATGCACTTGTCGCAGCACTGATCGCAAACATGCTCTTTATTCCCTTCAAGCGCAGAAAAGCCGGAAACGCATCTGCAGAACCTGAAACAGAGAGCATCGTCAGCGACATTATCGACGCGGATTCAAGTGACGGCGAAGTCGCATTGGCTGCAGCTTCCGCGAACAAGGGTATAAGGACACCCACGCTTCCTTCAGAAAGCGCTTTCGGTGAGCCCATTACAGATGACGAAGAACCTGCCGAAAAGCCTGATTTCGATGCTGCTGACTCACACACAGGCATCGATGCCGATCTGGCCGTCATAAAGGACAAGCTGTCCGACGAGCCTTCCGACATTTCGAAAAAGAATACTGAAGCTGAGGAAGAGACCTCTGAGATCCCTGAAGAGATCGTCGAGGAAGCTCTCCCCGAAGAACTTCTTTTCGGTGATGACAGCAGCAACAAGGAGCCTGAAGATCCCGAAGCTGAAGCAGGTATCGCTGCCATGGCGGCACTCTTCGGCGAGAATGTCTCACTCGAAGAGACAGGATTAGAAGATGAAGACAAACCCGCAGATACTTCAGAAGAAACTTCGGCTGAAGAAAAAGAAACATCCGGAGATACGGCAGCATCTGACGAAGAGGCTTCCGCTGACTCTGAAGAAGATAAGACTGCGGAAGAAGCTGAGGCCGGAGTTGCAGCCATCGCGGCGCTCTTCGGCGAAGAGGTCAAACCTTCCGAACTTCCTGTTGAAGAGAAACCGGCTGAAACACCCGTTATTCCTGCAGATACCGCATCTGCGGCAACTGCGGATGACGATGAGACCGACGATTCGGACGATGGCATAATGGCTTCCACACCCGAGCCTGCACATCTGTCCATGCGTCCCGGCAATGAGGCTCTGGGACTCACATTCGGCGAAGAAGCTGATGACGCGGCTGATGCCAATGTTGCCATCGAGTCTGCCGAAGAAGGTGCAGCCGTTGTTACAGAGCTCCCTGCCGAAGACAATAAGGACGAAGAGATAAGACCGGAGGCCACTAAGCACGAACCCGTACAGAATAAGAAAGCTTCAGGTCTTGCGCTCCCCGCATGGATCGCTCTGGAGCTCGCAGGAGTAATACTGGCTCTCGTGCTCATGGTTCCCCTTACAGCCACGGGTATAAGCGAATGGGCTACTTACGTTAATCTGAACAGAACACCTCTTACAGTCGACATGAACTCGCCTGTAACCAAATGGATCTCCGAAAACACTGATCCTGATGATGCTTTCCTTACCCCCATGTGGTCAATGAACCGTTTCCTGCTCGCAGGACGCCCGATGTACTACGGCTGGCCTTATTATGCTTGGTCCGCAGGTCATGACACATATACGAGAGACACCATCTATCTGTGGCTCATATCGGGTTGCGGAGATAACATTGATGAATTCACGAGATACTGCAAGGAGCGTCATATCAGATATCTGATCGCCGATCCCGAGTTCTACGACGCCGATTTCGGCAACGGCATCACGTTCAACAGGCAGTTCTTTGAAGAGAACCTTACGCAGGTCGCATACTTCGCAGAGGAGAATACAACGATCTACAGGATCTATTAAGAAGGATCCTGATTGTTCTTGTGATAATCGTTCTTGATCCCGTACATCAGCTTGTCAGCCTCATCGACATAGTCGATAACTGACTTGTCTGATCTCGGATCGGTGAGCACATAGCCGATACTTACGGAAAACCTGACCGGATTGATACCCAGGCTGTTCTCTTTTTCGATATGGGCGTTAATGCTGCGCCTTATATTCTCGGCATATTTCCTGTCCGCATTTGCGGCGATTATTATGAACTCGTCACCACCGTAACGGATGCCGATGGCATTGTCATTGCCGATGCTTTCCTTGATCCCCTCGGCTACCGTGATGATCGCCTTATCGCCGAAAATGTGTCCGTAGCGGTCATTTATCAGCTTGAGATCATTGATATCTGCGAACATTACCATGGCGGACTTATGGTGTTTCCTGCTCTCCTCAACAAGCGGAACGGCATAACTTACGAAACAGAATCTGTTATAAAGACCCGTCATCGGATCCTTGTCGTAGAGGAATCTCAGTTCTTTATTGACCATCTCAAGACGCAGGTTGATCCTGAACTGCATCAGCGTCTGCTCCATCTTTTCGAGATACTCGTAAACGCGGAAATCCTCCTGGATTATGTATGTTCCGTCAACGAAAACGACATAGCCGTAGTTATAACGCTCATTCTGCAGCGGATAGAAGAAATATATATGCTGCTCGCCCTCTTTCTTGATAAAGCCCGGCATTCTCAGGTGCTTGTCGATCATCTCATCGGCTTCCCTGCCGTCCTTGATCGCCACTGTGGTGTCGAAATCCGCCTCATAGCATTCGGACAATGCCTCACTGTCTTCAGATGCGGCATCCTCAAAATAGTACTTGTTGAGCATAAGGAAGAAATTGCCGCGGAAGTAATCATTATTTGAAAGATAATACTTCCTTAAGTTAACCTTCATGTCATCGTAGTCTGAAGACTCAAGGATCGCATTCCTCTCCCCACGCATGAAGCGGTTGAAGTAGCTTGCCTGTTTGTTTTTGGAATGCACGCCTTTGCAGTATTCACGACGTTTGATATTAAAGCAGCTGTCTGCTTCGGAGTTGCACCCGCAGCTCTCGCCCAAGACGAGCTTGGAAGCCACTGACACATTGAGGTTACTGTCATCGCCGTTGATGATCCTGTAAAGAAGCTCACAGCTCTCATAACCGATCGTCTCATAATCCTGGTCGACCGTGGTAAGCGCGGGATAGGATATTCCCGATTCATCTATGTGATCGAAACCGGTTACGATAATGTCATCCGGCGGATTATATCCTCTTTCGAGGAATCTGCTTATGACTGCCAGAGCCATTATGTCATTTGCACAGACTATGGCATCAGGGAATTTTGCTCCCGAATCGATCAGGTTATCCGTATATTCTATTGGCTTTTCATTGGTCCAGTCACCGTAGATGATGTTACCATCATTCAGCTCAAGACCGTGACGCGCCATTACTTTACGGACCACACGTGCTCTGTCTGTAGTATCCACATGATCCTTCGCACCGCCGATATAGACAATGTCCTTTACACCGTGTTCCGTGATCAGGTGTTCGACGAGCTGGGCCATTCCCTTTTCGTTGTTGTTGCCGACAAACGGAATGCCTTCAAACTTCATTCCGATGCTGACTACGGGAACGTTTTTCTCCTTGGCCTCCATGCAGAGCTTTTCAGCCGTGGATATATTATTCAGCAGATTGGAAAAGACGATAAGTCCGTCGTATTCTTCCAGCTTCGCAAGATTATAGATGTTGAGCTGTCCTTCATTTGTGTCAGGCCGCCTGTTGTTTGCTGCAAAACTGATATAAAAATGTATGTCCAGATCTTCAGCCGCGGCATACCTTTTGATGCCCTCAATGGCCTTGAGAGTTATGCTGCCGTTATAACCGTTCGAGTAAATTGCGATCCTGTGTTTCATATGGAAATAAGCAAAAGCGGGGCCTCATATTCTGTCCAAGCGGTATTATATCACTCGATAAATCAAAATTCTTTAATCGCAACGAAATCTTTACTGTTAATGAAAACAGGGTGCCTCATCTGAGACACCCTGTCTGATTACTGTTCCGATAAGAAATTACTTCTTCTCTACGTCGTTGAAGCCTTCTCTTGCAGCATATGTTGTGTGCAGGAGCTCGTGAGCCTTGTGTGAGTTAGGCTCGCCCAGATACTTCTCATAGAGTTCGATGATCTGGGGATTGTTGTGAGACTGACGGAGTACCTGACGCTCATCCTCGGAATAGAGTGCCTGAGCTCTCTTCTCCTTGTATGTGTCGAGGATATCGTCTGCCTCATTAGGCATGAAGCAGGGACGAACATAAGGCTGACCACCGCCGTTGATACAACCGCCGGGGCACCCCATGATCTCGATGAACTGATACTTTGACTTGCCCTCGCGGATCTCGTCAAGAAGAACCTTAGCGCTCTTCATGCCGGAAGCGATTGCAACGTTAACTGTTGTACCGTTGATGTCGAGAGAAGCCTCTCTGATACCTGCATCGTGACCACGTACAGCTGTGATCTCGATAGGCTCGCATTCCTTACCTGTGAGCTTGAAGTAAACAGTTCTGAGAGCTGCTTCCATAACGCCGCCTGTTACACCGAAGATAACGCCTGCGCCTGTGTAATCGCCCATGATATCCTGATCCCAATCCTCATCAGGGAGACGGTTGAACATGATACCTGCACGGCGGATCATTCTTGCGAGCTCACGTGTTGTGAGAACTGCATCAACGTCAGGAAGACCGTTTGTAACGAGCTGCTCTCTCTCCTTCTCGAACTTCTTAGCTACACAAGGCATGATGGATACAACGAAGATATCCTTGGGATCGATGCCCTTCTCCTGTGCCCAGTAAGACTTGATGATGGCACCCTGCATCTCGTGAGGAGACTTGCAGGAAGAAAGATGAGGAAGGAGATCGCCGTAGTTGTACTCAGCGTAGTTGATCCATCCGGGTGAGCAGGAAGTGATCATAGGGAGAACGCCGCCGTTCTGGAGACGACCCAAAAGCTCTGTGCCCTCTTCCATGATCGTAAGGTCTGCACCGAAGTTAACGTCGTATACTCTCTCGAAGCCGAGTCTTCTCAAAGCTGCGATCATCTTGCCTGTACAAGGTGTTCCTACAGGATTGTCGAACTCTTCGCCGATAGCTGCACGTACAGCAGGAGCTGCCTGAACGATAACGTGCTTGCCTGCCTTGAAAGCTGCGTCTACCTTGTCGATCTCGGAGTGCTCCATGAGTGCGCCCGTAGGGCAAACATTTACGCACTGACCGCACTGGATACAAGGAGAATCTGCAAAACTTCTGTTCTCAGCAGGTGCTACGAATGTATTAAATCCGCGGTTCTCGAAGCCGAGGATGCCCATGCCGTGAGCGTTGGAGCAACGAGCGATACAACGGCCGCAGAGGATACACTTGGATGTATCACGGATAAGTCCGGGAGCCAATGTATCGATGTGTGTCTCAGAGTGAACACCCTGGAAAGCATCTTCTCTTGCGCCTGTGATCTGAGCTACGTGGAGGAGCTCGCACTGGCCGTTCTTATCGCACTGCTGGCAGTTCTTATTGTGATTGGAGAGCATAAGCTCTACAGATCTTCTACGAGCCTGAACAGCTGCAGGAGAAGAGATCTTGATCTCCATACCCTCAGCTACAGGATATACGCAGGATGCAACGAGTCCTCTTGCGCCTGTTGCTTCTACCAAGCAGACACGGCATGAACCCTGGTTGCACTCTCCATGATTGAATGCACAAAGTGAAGGAATCTCATAGCCACAAGCCTTAGCAGCTTCAAGAATGGTGAGGCCGGCTTCAACCTGATAGGGCTGACCTTCAATTTTAATATTAACTAAACTCATTCTTTTGCCTCCTGATTAAACCTTCGAAATTGCGTTGAACTTACATGTGCTGATGCACGCACCGCACTTAACGCACTTATCAGCGTCAATTGCCATGGATGCGAGCTTGTGGCC
>Ga0247611_10003654_pt1 | contig 22456 bp, 15 predicted proteins | sample 177DNAGHGhighgp2_FD_192422 | JGI IMG/M metagenome (GOLD analysis project Ga0247611, IMG submission 192422) | Sheep rumen microbial communities from Palmerston North, Manawatu-Wanganui, New Zealand - 1770 DNA GHGhigh gp2 | ecosystem: Host-associated > Mammals > Digestive system > Stomach > Rumen... | reverse complement strand
AACTATTCTCTTGGTTGTGTTATTGTGACTATGATTAACATCCGGTGTCCGGAGTTCACTAATCACACATTTATTTCTTCATGCCGGGACCGAATTTCTCTATTCTCAGACCTACGCTCTTCAACCCCACCACGCAGGTGTCGCGCATGCCGTGAGCCACCTCGAAGTGATAGTTGCCCGTACGGGGGAAGATAACGTGCCTGCGGAACACAAAGCGGCTGTCCACATAGCGGCCCGTGCGGCGGCCATACCAGTGGCCCTCCACATCGGCCAGGGGGCACTCAAGTGTATCGTAGGCCACACTCCCGTCGGGGAAAGTCGTATTGATAAAGAAGAAGACGTTTGCCTTGGGGAAATGGACGCTGTTGCGCACATCCACATAGAAATCGAACAACTGCAATGTATCCTCCACATCCACATCAAACTCCAGACGGTCGTTCATATCCCAGCCCGTCTCGTCGACATCCTGCTGGACGGTGTAATACACATTCTTGTCGCAGGCAGCGGTCAACACCGCCACCGCACACAGGAAGACCGGTATCGCAATATGCATCAGCTTTCTCATATCAGTATTGTATTCGTTGTTTTCATCATACTAAAGTGTCCATATACCGTTTTGTTTGTGACAAGGTGTTACCCCTGCACCTCCGCTGCGGCCACGCTACTCTTTACCTTCGTGGCGGTCTCTGCCCGAGCTGCGGCGACCGTTGTGTCGGCCAGCTCCGGGATTGTTACGCGGACGCTGGTACTCGTCGCGGCGTGGCGAACCGGCATTCGAGCTGTACCGACGCTCACCCTGTTCCTGAACAGTCCCTTTGTTGGGGTTGGGACGCCGTTCCTGACGCTCGCCGCGGTCTGCACGCTCGCCTCTGTCTGGACGCTCACCACGTTCCGCCCGGTCGTTCTGGCGGCCACGGCCATGCTGGCGGTCGGCGTTGCGGCCCCGTCGGTCGGCACCCTGCTGCTCCTTCGACGAAGCCTGTGCATCCGTGTCGCCCATGTCGTCGGCCATGCGGCGCAACTCACGCTCGAATTCGGCATTGTCCGTCTCCTGAGCCAGTGCCGCTGTCGACATCAATTCCACCTGATAGTCCTCCAACTTCTCGGCATACTCTTGATTGTGGTTCATCTCTATCAGCTTCTTGACGCTCTCGGCGGGAATGGCGTAGAGTTCGCTCTCGCCCTCGTAGGCATACCACATAATGCCGCGGAACACATCGGTTTTCTTATACAATGCCAACCCCTTCTTGAAACGGATAGGCACATTGGCCGGCGGGAATTTCTTCAGTGCATCGGCATACACCTCGCACTCGAAATTCAGACAGCACTTCAGCTTGCCGCACTGGCCTGCCAGCTTCTGCGGGTTGGGCAGAATCTGCTGCGTCTTGGCCGCGCTGGTGGTCACTGACTTGAAATTGGTGAGCCACGTGCTGCAGCACAGTTCGCGGCCACAGGTACCCAGACCACCCACCTTGCCGGCCTCCTGGCGCACACCGATCTGCTTCATCTCGATGCGCACATGGAACTCCTCGGCCAGTACCTTAATCAGCGTGCGGAAATCCACGCGGTCGTCGGCCGTATAGTAGAAGATGGCCTTGGCGTTGTCGCCCTGGTACTCCACATCGTTCACCTTCATTTCCAGATTCAAGTCCTGCGCTATGCGACGGGTCTTGAGCAGTGCCTCGTGCTCATTCTTCAAGCTCATCACCCAGCGTTCCAAATCCGTGCTTTTGGCGCGGCGGAACAGCTTGCGGATATTCTCGTCGGCGGGGTCCACGCGACGTTTCTTCATCTGGATACGGCACACCTCGCCCGTCAGGCTCACAATGCCTATGTCGTGTCCGGGAGTTCCCTCCACGGCCACCACATCGCCTTCGGTCACATCCAGACCGTCAGGCAGGCGGAAAAAATCCTTGCGGTTGTTCTTGAAACGCACCTCCACGCAGTCGAAAGGCCTGAGGCCGGGCTGGCGGATGCCGCGCATCCAGTTGCACGAAGTCACCTTGCTGCAACTGCGGGTCTCGATCTCACTCACGGGCACATACGACTCGGGGCAGCGCTTGCACCCGCGCGAAAGGAACACACTCTCGTCATACTTCACCCAAGGCAATGTCGGGTCGGGTTCAAGATAAGGGTCTATCGAATTCTCCGGTGCCAAATGTTCACCGAAGATGTCCACCTCGTCATCCGGCGAACCGTCAGTGGTGCTCATACGCCCCGAAGTGGAGTGTCCTTTTTCGCTTGCAGCAGTGCGGCGGCGGTCCCTGATGAACGCCTCCACCTCCTCGGCGGTGGCGGCATCGTCGTCCACCTTCTTCACCTCGGTTGATTCGCCTTTAATTGTCTCGGGCGATACGTTATCGTTGTCATTGCCTTTTATTATTTCCGGCGATACGCCGGCGGTATGTTTATTCTCTTCCATAAAAGTTTATATTCAGTCAAAAAATCTATTCAATAAAACAATATCAACTGTTTGAGCGCCATCTGTTGGCATTCCCGGCAGCCCTCCGCAGATAGCGGCTCATCTTGAACGACAGTTGCATAAACGTAATTTTGTCATAGGCGTTGCGGCTTATCGCGTACTGGGCCTCGTTCAGTGCCTCGCACATCGCCTCGATATTGTGGGGGGTAATCAGATTGGGGAACGACTGGTCGAACTTCGGGTCGCCGAACTCCAGCTCGCGTGTCAGCCTGATGCCGGCTGCCGTCTGCAGGAAACAGGCGCGTAGCGCCTCCTGGGCATACTGCAGGAACTGCTTCTGGGTCTCGCGTCCGGCAGCGGCGGTCTTGTCCACCCAAGCCGACAGAGGCTGCATGTTCAGTTTGAAGAGCAGGCGCATCCACGACACAAACATAGCGGCAAACTCCTCCCTGCGACCGGCGGTCATCCCCACACCCAAATCGGGCACCACCACCTGCTGCACCCTCGACAATATCGTGGGCAGCATCCTGTCGCGGCTCTCGGCCACCAGCAGCAGCAGTGTCTTCCCCTCCGGCTCCTCCAGGGTTTTCAGCAGCGTGTTGGCAGCCGACAGGTTCATCCTTTCGGCCATCCATACCACCACCACCTTGTAGCCGCCCTCATACGACTTCAGCCCCATCGTCCTGATAATATTGTCCGCATCCAGCTCGCGAATCTGCCCCTGCTTGTTTTCTACACCCAGAAACTCGTACCATTCATCCTCGGTGCCGCACTGGCCATGCTCGTTCAAAAACGTGCGGAACTCCTCTTGGAAATCGTCTGAGCAGGGCTTGCTGGTCACCGTGGCCGTCGTTGTGGTGGGGAATACCAGATGGAGGTCGGGGTGCTCCAGGGCGGCATACTTCCGGCAGCTGGGGCACACCCCGCAGCTGTCGTGCAAACCTTCGCCCCTTTGCTGGCAGCAAAGATACTGGGCATACGCCAACGCCAACGCCAAGCTCCCGCTGGCCGTAGGCCCCAGGAACAATTGGGCATGGCTGATGCGCCCCGAATCGATTATTTCTGTCAGCTTGTTCGCTAAAACCTGCTGACCCTCAATATCTTTAAACTGCATAGTACGGTCAAATTAATCTACAAAAATAATAAATAAATCCGACATCTCGACTTTTTCGTCAAAAAAAGTGAATATGTAAAGAAAGAATGCCCCCGACAACCCTTCTTCACATCCATTTTTTATTATTACAGGATTTTTGTGTAAATTTGTAGTTTGGTAGGGGGTGTGCCTCTCCAGTCAAATACATTGGTAATGAATAGGATATTGTATCTTTCCATACTTGTGGCGGGACTCTGTTTCGCCGTTCAGTCGTGTGCCAAGCAGGGCTACCCGTCGGGTGGACCCAAGGACGAGACACCTCCTGTGGTGCTGGGGACAGACCCCTCGAACGGGTCGCTGAACTTCGCGGCCAAGGAGTTTGTCATCCACTTTGATGAATACGTCGTCATGAAGGACCAGGGAGGCGTGCTCATATCGCCCACCATGGCCAAGAAACCCGAGTTCAAAACCAAGGGGCATGGCCTGGTGGTGAAAATCAAGGACACCCTGCAGCCCGCCACCACCTATCTCTTCCAGTTCAAAAACGCCATCGCCGACTTCAACGAGGGCAATTTTCTGCCCAGCTTCGAGTATGTATTCTCCACCGGCAACTCCATCGACAGCATGACCATCCGCGGACGAGTGGAGGATGCCTTCACCCACAAGCCCGCCGACGAGAAGGTCTCGGTGCTGGCGTATGCCCGAAGCCAGATGGCCGACACCCTGGGCGACAGCATCGTGGCCAAGGTGCAGCCTATGTACATGACCAAGCTGGACAAGGAGGGGTGTTTCGAGCTGAACCACCTGCGCGAGGGGGAGTACCTGCTGCTGGCCATTGAGGACGGCGACAAGAACCTGCGCCTGTCGGACGGCGAGGCTGTGGCTTTTCTCGACACCCTCGTGACGGCATGGAAGATGCCCCCCAAACCCGTCGCAAAAGACACCAGCGTATCACCCGACACCAACCTATCGACGGAGATAATAAAGGACACTGCCACCAGCGTATCGCGGGAAATAATAAAGGACACTGTCGCCGACTCCACGTTGACTGACACCTTGCAGGGCAAGCGGTTGACGATGCGCCTGTCGCTGCTGAAGAAGGAGGTGCAGCGTATTTCCAAGAGCAACTTTATCGGTGAGGGGCGCGTGGAGATTATCACCACCGTGCCGCTGTCGCCCCACTACTCGCTGCGCCGCTTGCCAGGCAGCAAACCCACAGGAGACCCCCAGGACGACATGCCGCTGTGGCACCAACGCGGCCAGAAGGACGACACACTGAGCATCTGGCTGGCCGACAAATCCTGCGACTCCGTCAGCCTCCTGCTCAAAGACACCACCGGCCTCAACGACACCCTGCTGCTGAAACGCAAGGCCACGCCTGGCAACAAACCGATGCCCAAAGGCATGGGTCTGAAGGTGCCGAAGGCCAATGTGCTGAGGAACGCTGTGGCCGCCAAGCACCCTTATTTCGACACCCTCTGGCTGAAATTCGACAATCCCGCCGCCGGTGTGTGCAGCCCCTGGCGTCACAACGACACACTGGCCTCCAACCCCCTCGACTCCGCCGTGACGGTGACAGTACTGAGCGACAGCTCCCAGTCGCACTGCGGCATCCGCCTGCTGAAAGACCCGGCCATGGCGCCCGCCGTGGGGCTGAGAGCTTATATCGTCTTTACCGGGAAACCGGGGGAGAAATACCTGTTCAAAGTCCCCGCAGGACTGTTCCACGACATCTGGAACAACGAGAACGACTCGTTAACCATCTCCACAGAATACACCAAGCCCGAAAACTACGGCAACATAGCCATCACACTGCTCAGCCCCTCATCCGCACCGACTCCAACCCCTGACTCCAGTCAGGATTCTGCCAGCTATGCCAACAGCCAGCGATTCCCCCGACTGTTGGTGCAGCTCACCAACGAGAAGGGCGACATAGTGCTGCAGCAAGTCGCCGACAAACCCGGCAAGCTGACCTTCCAGCACTTGAAAGGCGGCAAATACGGTCTCCGCGCCATCGTGGACACCGACGGTAACGGTGCATGGACTCCCGGCGACTACTGGCAACACCGCCAGCCCGAAAAGGTGCTCCTCTTCGAAAAGACCCTCGAACTGCGCGAGAACTGGGACATGGAGGAGAAGTGGACCATCGACTTAAACCTATAACACACCCTAAGCCCCATCCGCCAAGATGCAAAAGAAACTCCTTTCCGGCCTCTTTTGGATTCTGCTGCTCAACCTGCTCATCAAACCTTTCTGGATTCTGGGCATCGAGACAGGCGTGCAGAATGCCGTGGGGCCCGAGGAGTACGGCTTCTACTTCACTATCTTCAACCTTGCCTACATCTTCAACATCCTGCTCGACCTGGGGGTCACCAACTTCAACACCCGCAACATCGCCCAGCACCCCAAGCTGATCGACAAGCACCTGCCGGGCATGCTGGGCATCAAGATTGCCCTGCTGGGGCTTTATCTGGCAGTGACTTTCACCGTCGGTCTGCTGTCCGGCTACGGCTCGCGCCAGTTCCACCTGCTGGCAGTGCTCTCCTTCAACCAGTTCCTCAACTCGCTCATCCTCTATCTCCGCAGCAACTTCGAAGGGTTGATGCTTTTCAAATGGGACAGCGTCATCAGCATCCTCGACCGCGTGGTGATGATAGCCATCTGCTCGCTGCTGCTGTGGGGACCCCACGGAGGCATCACCGTCGAGTGGTTTGCCTACGCCCAGACCGTCGCCTACCTGGCCACCGCACTTACCGCACTTGTGGTACTGACCCTCCGCATACGGAAGGAACACAACGCCCGCTTCACCCTCCGCAGGCTCCATGTGTCGCTGCCCTTCTCCATCGTCATCCTCCGCAAAAGCTTCCCCTTCGCCCTGCTGGTGCTGCTCATGGCCTCCTACAACCGCATCGACCCCTTGCTGCTGGGATGGCTGCACCCCCAAGGCACCTATCAGGCAGGCATCTATGCCGGTGCTTTCCGCCTGCTCGACGCACTCACCATGGTGGCCTATCTGGTGTCGGCGGTGCTGCTGCCTGTCTTCTCGCGCATGACTGCCGAGGGCGACAGCCAGCTCGGCCCCACCACAAGCATGGTCACCAGCCTCATGGTGGTCTTCTCCTTCACCGCCGCAGCCACCTTCTCGTTCCGTAGCGGCCTGTTCATGGAGCTGTTCTACCACAGCCAGGACGCTGCCGTCGTGGACGACTATGCCCGTGTGTTCCGGATACTGGTGTGGGGCATTGTACCCATCGGCATGACATACGTTTACGGCACCCTCCTCACCGCCGCCGGACGGCTGCGGCAACTCAACACCCTTGCCGCGACGACACTGGTCATCAACATCGTGGTCAACCTTATAGCCATCCCACGCCACGGAGCTGTGGGCTCGGCATGGGCGGCCGTCATTGCCCAGACCTTCATGGCTGCGGCACAGATTGTAGTGGCCATACGCCTACTTCACCTCCACCCCGCAGGCGGCTACCTGCTCCGCCTGCTGCTGTTCGGCGGAGCCGTCGTCGCCATCCTGCTCCTGCTGCCTCCCATGTCCTGGTGGGCACTGCTGCTCTGTGAAGGCGGCGCCGCACTTGCCGTTGCCTTCGCCTTGCGCCTCATCGACATCAAAAACATCTTTCGCATCATCCAAAACAGTTAAACAACCCATCACATGAAACACCTTTTCCCTCTCCTCCTCGCCATGGCAATACTCTTCAGCCTGCCCCGCACTGCCCCGGCTCAAGTATACGCAGGCCTCCACGGCGGAATCACACTGCCACAAGGCTTCTATGCCGACTCGCGCATGAGCGACCACGAATGGATGTTTGCCCAAGGGCACCAGCTCAAAGCCGGCGCCGGACGGGGGTGGACGGCAGGCCTCGAAGTGGCCTATGCCCTGCCCTTTGTCAAAGGTCTCGAAGTGCTGTTCTGCGCCGACTTCATGCAGAGCGGCATGAACAAGGATGTGCAGGAATACTACGACAAATACCAATCGCGCCACCTGAGCCAGTGCACCGCCTACGAGATGAAACTGCCCCGCCTTCGCCACATCCCCCTGATGGCAGGCGTGCAATACAGCTTCCCCCTCACCACCACGGTGAGCCTTTACGGACAAGCCCTGGCAGGCGTGAACCTCCGCTACATCACCCCGTGGATCCTTGCCTACGCCGATGAAAACTGGACCGACCCCTCGGCCGACGGGTCGCTAAAATACAACAACATGAAGACCTGCACCTATGCTTCGGCAGCCACCCTGGCGCTGCGTCTCGGCGGGGGATTCATGGTCAAGAACACCGTTACCCTCGGATTCAACATCAACCTGCTCGGTGCCAGCCCCCTTGTGTGGGACGAGCAGGAGACGGTACGCTACAACATCTACGGCAACATCAAAGAACTGAACAACAGCACCCGCGTCGAATACTACGACATAAGGCCTGTCATCGTGACCATAAGTCTGGGCTACCGGCTGAAAGTCGCCAACGCCCAGCGTCACGTGCAAGACTGGTAACACCTCCTCACGGAGACAAGTGCCGACGGCTCAGAAGTCCCACGTGAAACCCCTGAACGGATATTGTCTGTCGGCATCCTGCTGCTTCGACAACTCCTGCAGTCGGCGCATGCGGCGCACGCCCCACTTCCACATCCGTATATCGAACCAAAGCAGCACCACAAAGAGGAGCCCCGACACACCGGCCTTGCCACTGCCCATGCTCTCGGGAATCATCAGCAACGCGTCGAACGTGCCGTGCAGCAGCATCGGAACCAAGAACGCCAGCAGCAGATAGCCAAACCTGTGCCCGTGGTCGAACTTGGCCAAGGCCACATAATATCCCATCATCACACCGAAGAGGAAATGGCCAGGCACCGACAGCACCGCACGCACCGACCCCGTGGCCAGCGCATCAACAAAGGTCCCCTGCCCGAACACATACGAGACATTCTCGAAACAGGCAAACCCCAGCGACACAAAACAGGCATACACCACCCCGTCGTAATACTCGTCGAAATGGCGGCTGCCCCATATCGCCAGCAGCAGAAACAGCAGCTTCCACAGCTCCTCGCTGCTGCCCGCCACCACAAAACCGGTATACACAGCGCTCAACACCGGCATGGCCGGAGTAAACATCGACAGAATCTGCTCCATAAAGGCCGCCGGAGGAATCGTCAACGCTCCGAACAAGAACGCCTTCAACAACATCCCGAAAGGCTCTTTACCGTATTTGTCGCCCGAGTACACCACAATCGCCAGCACCAACACCGGCAGCACAGCAATGGCTAAAAGATAGATATTCATAACTATTCGCGATTATTCAACTCAGGGGCAATCCCGCCCCACAGATTGCAAAGATACGAAAAAAACCGAATATGACAGCCCTCCACCCCCTATTGCACCATCCCTAACTGCCACACCGCCTGCCTTGAACCCAGTTATGCGTTCCCACTCCCCCCGCATTTTGCATTCTATATTGTCCGGCTGTCTATCCTATATTATTTATCTCTCAGAATATATAGAGAATAAATGGAGAAAATATATAGAAAATACATAGAACAATTATCACTGAGGCACAGCGAATTGAGGTGGGTTCGTTTTATATCCGAAAAGGGCCAATAAGGGTGACGGAAACGAGGGGTATGAGAGTGTGGTAACTACCTGTAATGGGGGTGTGAACGGGGGTGTGCGGTCCGGGAGCATGCTTGTCGCCCAGTTCCGCACACCCCGGTGCTGGACCAGCATTATGATAAAAAGATTTAAAAAGATTTAAAAAGTTCAATAATCGGCAAAATATATTTATCTTTGCATTTAGTTGGGTAGAAGTTTTTTATATCAAAATATTTTATAATTAGTTCGTTACAACTTAATTTTTTATGGCAAGAGAAATAAAATTCAGTTTGGTTTACCGCGATATGTGGCAGTCGTCGGGCAAATACCAACCCCGTATGGACCAACTCGTGCAGGTGGCACCCGCCATCGTGCAGATGGGTTGCTTCGACCGTATCGAGACCAACGGCGGTGCCTTCGAGCAGGTAAACCTCATGTATGGCGAGAACCCTAACAAGTCGGTGCGTGCATGGACCAAAGAGTTCAACAAAGCCGGTATCCAGACCCACATGCTGGAGCGTGCCCTGAACGGCCTGCGCATGTACGGTGTGCCGAAGGATGTACGCCAGCTGATGCCCAAGGTGAAGAAGGCACAGGGTGTCGACATCATGCGCTCATTCTGCGGACTGAATGACGTGCGCAACCTTGAACTGTCGGTAAAATACGCCAAAGAGGCCGGCATGATCAGCCAGGCCGCGCTGAGCATCACCTATTCACCCATCCACACTGTGGAATACTACATGGGCATTGTGAACAAGCTGGTGGAATTCGGTGCCGACGAGATTGCGCTGAAGGACATGGCCGGCATCGGCCGTCCCACCATGCTGGGCAAATTGGTGTACCAAATCAAGAAGAAATATCCCCACATCATCGTGCAGTACCACGGCCATACAGGTCCCGGCTTCGCTATGGCTTCGGTGCTCGAGGTGGCCCGCGCAGGCGCCGATGTCATCGACACCGCCATGGAGCCCCTCGCCTGGGGTATGGTCCATCCCGGCATCATCGCCGTGCAGGCCATGCTTAAGGAGGACGGTTTCCTGGTCAAGGACATCAACATGAAAGCCTACATGGAGACCCGCGCCCTGACACAGTCGTTCCTCGACGACTTCCTGGGTCTGTATGTGAACCCCGCCAACCGCATCTGCACCTCCATGCTGGTAGGCTGCGGCCTGCCCGGCGGCATGATGGGCAGCATGATGAGCGACCTGAAAGGCGTTCACCACGCCATCAACATGGCCCTCAAGAAGAACGGCAAGCCCGAAGTCACCTTCGACGAACTGACCGTCCAGCTATTCCAGGAAGTGGCCTATATCTGGCCTATGCTCGGCTATCCCCCACTGGTAACCCCCTTCAGCCAGTACACCAAGAACATCGCCCTGATGAACATAATGGCCCTGGCACAAGGCAAGCCCCGTTTCAACCAGATCGACAAGGACAGCTGGAACATGATTCTGGGACGCGCCGGCAAACTGCCCGGTCCCTTGGCTCCCGAAATCGTCGAGCTGGCCAAGAAGAACAACTTCGAGTTCTACGACGGCAACCCGCAGGATGCTTATCCCGATGCCCTGCCCGAATACATCAAGGAGATGGAAGAGAACGGTTGGGACCGCGGCGAGGACGACGAGGAGCTCTTCGAACTGGCCATGCACGACCGCCAGTACCGCGACTATAAGTCGGGGTTGGCCAAGGAGCGCTTCGAGAAAGAGGTGGCCCAGCTGCGTGCTGAAAAAGCCGCTCCCGCTCCCAGCTCCACTTCTGTCAACTCCGCCGGAGCCGTGACGCTGACACCCAACTATCTCAGCGAGAAGCATGCCAACGCCATGCCCGTGGTGGCTGCCGAGGACGGACAGCTGCTGTGGGAACTCGACTTCAACCGCTCGGTGCCTCCCGCACCCGGCCGCGAGTACAAGAAGGGCGATGTGTTCTGCATCATCCAGGCCAACTACGCACTGGTGAACGTGCACATGAACAAGGGCGGCCGCCTTATCGACACCTGCGTCAAACAAGGCCAATGGGTGAAGAAGGGCGATGTCCTCGGCTGGATAGAATAACCCTTTTTACAAACGTATACACAGAGAAGATGGACAGGCCGACGGCTTGCCCATCTTTTTTATTGTGTAAATCGGACTAAAGAATTAACACATTTACGAATTAACGAATTAAAAAAATCTTTGTATCTTTGCAGCAGCAAAATGACAGCAACATGAAACGTTTTTACATCCTCTGCACATCGATGCTCCTTGTGTTCGCGGCTGCGGCACAGTCGCCTAAACAAAGTACAAACACGTCGCAATGGGTCAATGTGTTTATCGGCACCAACGGCATGGGGCACACCTTCCCCGGAGCCTGCTTCCCCTACGGCTTCGTGCAACTGAGTCCCGACACCGACACCATCCCCCACAACGTGAACGGGGTGTATCAGCCGCGAGTCTATGATTACTGCGCCGGCTACCAGCACCGCGACAGCAGCATCGTGGGCTTCAGCCACACCCATTTCAGCGGCACAGGCCACAGCGACTTGGGCGATATTCTCATCATGCCCTACAGCGGTGAGACGAAGCTCAACCCCGGAACCGCCGACAACCCCGACGGGGGCTACCGCCAGCGTTTCCGCCACGAGACCGAGGTGGCCGCACCGGGCTACTATGCCGTCACGCTCGACGACGACAACATCCGCTGCGAGCTGACTGCCACAAAGCGTTGCGGCGTGCACCGCTACATCTTTCCCAAGGGTGCGGCGCAAAAAATCATCCTCGACCTCAACCACGGCATCTACAACTACGACGGCAAGGTGCTTTGGGCAGAATGCAGGGTGGAGGGCACGCACAGCATCAGCGGTTGGCGCATGACCAGCGGCTGGAACCGCTGCCGCAAGCTATACTTTTATATCCAGTTCAACAAACCCATCAAGCAGTATGGCTACCACGACTTTGCCCCGCTGTCGTATCATGGCTTCTGGAACCGTTTCGACCAGGAACATAACTTCCCCGAGATGGCAGGACGCAAGCCAGTGTGCTGGTTCGAATTCGAAGATGACGGTAGCGATACCCTTGAGGTAATCGTTGGGCTTTCGCCCAACAGCACTTGGGGTGCCAACCGAGCCGTGCAACGCGAAGGACTCATGTATTCCCCTTCTGCCGCATGGGTGCTTTACCGCGACAGGCCGGAGGGCGACACGCTGCTCATCGTCCATCAGGGTGACACTAACTACCGCAGCCATTTCGACGTGGTGCGCGAGTTGACACGCATCAATTGGGACCGGATGCTGGGACGCATCGAGGCACAGGGACCGGAGGATGCCTTGGCTATGCTCTACACCTCCTACTACCACACCATGATAAATCCCTCCATCTATCAGGATGTTGATGAAAAGAACTATGACGGTCATACCCGCTACACCATCTTCTCGCTGTGGGACACCTACCGCGCTCTGCATCCCCTCATCAACCTCACCGACACCGCCATGAGCCGCAACATAGCCTATACGCTCTACGCTCATTACGAAAGAAGCCCCCACCACATGCTGCCCGTGTGGAGCCATCATGGCGGTGAGAACTGGTGCATGATAGGCTACCACGGCGTGTCGGTGATGGTGGATGCCGCCGTCAACACACTCCAGCCCGAATCTGAACAAGAGTTGGAGACCATGAATGCTATCTTTTCCACCACCAATAAGGACTACTACGATTACACCGGGCTGTATAAGCAGATAGGCTATGTCCCCTTCGACAAAAGCCGCAACGGCACCTCCGTCACACTGGAGAATGCCTACGAGGACTGGTGCGTCTATTGGGCGTTGGAGAACCATTTGGAGAATACACTGCCCGATGTGATAGGCTATGAAGATTCCGTGCGCGAGAATTACCGCCAGCGGGCATTGAGCTATCGTAACGTGTATAAGGACGGATTTGTCCGCGCCCGTTACAGCGATGGTTCTTGGAAGACGCCCTACTCGTTACTCTCCACCAGCGGCGAGGGCCTGATTGAAGGCAATGCCTGGAACTATAGTTTCTACGTCCCCCACGACGTGAACGGCATGATGCAGATGATGGGAGGCGAGAAGGCCTTCGTGCGGAAGTTGGACACCCTCTTCACCATGCATGTGCCCGACGAGTTCTTTGCCGAGACCGAGGACGTGACCCGCGAGGGCATGCTGGGCGGCTATGTTCACGGCAACGAGCCCTCTCACCATATTCCCTACCTCTACATGTGGACCACCCAGCCGTGGAAGACCCAATACTGGGTGCGCGAGGTGATGAACAAGATGTACCGCAACCATATCGACGGCCTCTGCGGCAACGACGACTGCGGGCAGATGTCGGCGTGGTATATCTTCTCCGCCATGGGCTTCTACCCCGTATGCCCCGCCAGCGGACAGTACGTCATCGGTGCGCCCTACCTGCCTTATATGAAGGTACGCATGGGCAGTGGCAAATACCTTGAGATAAAGGCCCCCAATGTGAGCGACCGCAACCGCTACATCCAGCGTGTGCTGTGGAACGGCAAGCCCTACGATAAGTGCTACGTCACCTACCGTCAGCTGATGGAAGGCGGCACCCTCGAATTCCAGATGGGTCCCAAACCCAACAAACGCCTCTTCCAATCCCAAGACACCAAGCCCTACAGCCTCACCAAATAAGCACTTGTATGCCCTCCACCTACCGTCCCCGCAATCCAGGCCACGACTACTATGGTCGCGGCACCTACCTCATCACGCTAGTAGTGAGTGGCCGTGCTCACCTGCTCTCCCATTTCGTGACCGATTTCGGTCACGAAGCCAGCCACAATCCCGTGGCCGTTCTCGGTCACGAAGCCCTATCCCTCACCCCTCTAGGCGAAGAAATCCAGCAAGCCTGGCAACAAACACCCGCCATTCAAGCCTCCCACGGCAATCAGGTAGCAGTACACGCCTGTGTCTGCATGCCCGACCATTTCCACGGTGTCATCGAGGTATTAGAACCCATGGCATGGAACTTGGGCGACATCATTCAAGCCTTCAAAGCCTTCTGTACAAGCCATTGGCAACAATTGCAGGGCTTACCGCCCTCTACTTCTCGACCAGTTTCGGTCGAAACTTTTGGTAGGGATGCCCCCGCATGGCTCCTCCTCAAGATTCGTGACCACCCCGACGAAGGCTCCCTCATCCGCAACCTCTCAAAAAAACAGCGACAGGAGTACTATGCTCTTGTGAGCCGACAACAGCAACCCCTCTTCGACGACAACTACGACGACACCGTCTGTCTCGATAACCGTCACCGCGAGGCAATGATAGCCTATGTTAACGACAATCCCCGTCGCGCCCTCCTTCGCCGTCGTTTCCCCGATGTCATGCAACGTTGCCTCCATGTGACGATAGGACAGCGTGATTACGGAGCTTTCGGCAACCTCTTCCTCTTGCGCTGGGCACGCAAACTGCAGGTGCAGTGCCACCGTCGCCATCCCGTCAGCCGTCAGCCCTACGAAACCACCGACGATTATGCCCGCCAACATGACGAATGGGTGGCGGCCTTACTCGAGGGGCAGACCGTCCTAGTCACCCCAGGAATCTCGCGTGGCGAACTGATGATGAAAAACGAATGCCTGGAAAAGGGTTACCCATTGATACACCTGCAGAAAGAGCCCATCGGCCCCTATTGGAAACCCGAACGCCGACGCTTCGAAGCCTGCCTCCAAGGGCATCTGCTGATATTAGCCCCTTGGAATATCGAAGCGCTGGGTAATGTCTCAGGGGTTCCAGCCGACAGCGACTACAGTCGCTTCCACAACCTCAACAGCCTCGCCGCCGAAATCTGCGCCTTCTACGGCGAAGCCAGTATTCAAAAAACATTTAATTAGTGACCGTTCTCGGTCACAAATTATAAGTCTTCACTTTGGTGCCCTTTCTGCATTATCAACAACTAACCCAACTGCCTTGCAAAATATTTTTTGCGAATTCAAAAAGAATGCGTATCTTTGCATATTCAAATATATAAAATATGAGATGGCAACAACTAACATTGTTATTGCAATTCCTGATGGCAAAATCCGTGATTATATAGACGGTACCATCCGTAATGATACCCCAGAAGAGTACGTTCGTCAAACAGTTGAAAAACGCTTGGTGAACGAGCATAAGTATCCTAAAGAAAAAATCGCAGTTGAATATCCCATCCAGATGGGATCTGGTCGTAAACGTGCAGATATTGTGGTTTTCACTGATGATGTATTGACAGAGGCGGACAAAAAAGACCAGCACCGCATCAAGATTATTATTGAATGCAAGAAAGAGGCTGTCAAACCGTCAGACAAAGACAATGGCATTGAACAATTGAAGACCTACATGTCGGCTTGCAACAATTGCGAATGGGGTATGTGGACCAATGGCCTGCACAAGACGGTGTACCGAAAGTCCATCGATGAAAAAGGCCATTTTGTTTATAGTGAATTTAACGATATTCCTTCGGCAGACGGTTCAACCGATGAAAATGAACGCCCCAATAGAAACACGTTGAAAAAAGCCTACGATGACAACCTGCTGTTTGTGTTTCGAACCTGTCACAATATCATTTATAGCAACGAGGGGCTACAGCCAAACGAAGCTTTCTTTGAATTCCTAAAGGTGATATTTTGCAAAATCCACGACGAGCATCAAGTACTTGACCCGATCCAGTTCTACACCACTAGCAAGGAACGTAACTACAAGGACGGGCAAGCGTCTGTTTATAGGCGTATAAGCAACATTTTTGAAGCTGTAAAGAAAAAGAACTCTCAGATTTTTGCCGCCAACGACACTTTGAATCTTCATCCAAGAACCTTGACGTTTGTTGTGGCTGAACTACAGAAATATGCCCTTCTTAAAACCAATATTGATATTAAAGGCAAAGCATATGAAGAAATAGTAGGCGCCAATTTGCGAGGAGACAGAGGGCAGTTTTTCACACCGCGCAATGTGATGAAGATGGCCGTGGATATGATTAACCCTAAAGACAACGAGAAAGTTCTTGACAGCAGTTGCGGAACAGGAGGCTTTGTTGTAACTGCCATGAACAAGGCAATTGAGCGGTTAAAAGAACGCTTCGAAAAGCTATATGGTGAACAGGCCTCGTGGAGTAGCGACATACAGCAGGCCTACAACGAAAAAATATCAGAAACGGCCAAAGAGAATTTCTTTGGATTCGACATTGATCCATCTTTGGTTAAGGCAACCAAGATGAATATGGTGATGAATAATGACGGTAGCGGCAACATATTCCAGATGAACACCCTGCTTCCGCCCCAAGAATGGGACAGTGGCACCAGAGCTCATCTGGAGAATGCCCTCCATATTGACAATGGCAGCATCAAGAATCATAATACTTTAGGGTTCTTTGATGTAATTGTCACCAACCCACCTTTTGGCTCAAAAATTCCTATACGCGACACGCAGATACTTGAACAGTTCGACTTGGGGCACATCTGGCAGAAAGACTGCAAAGGCAATTGGCATATGACGGAACGGCTGCAAAGCAGTGTGCCACCCGAGCAACTTTTCATAGAAAGAATCCTGCAATTACTGAAGGAGGGGGGCAGAACTGCCATTGTACTACCAGACAGCATATTGGGCTCTCCAGGGTTGGAATACATTCGCTACTGGTTGATTAAAAAGACCAGAATTGTAGCCAGCATTGATTTGCATGCCGATGCTTTTCAACCTCACAACGGCACGCAATGTTCTATTCTTTTCCTTCAGAAGAAAACCAAAAATGAAATTGACGAAGAGGAAAAGTCCAGACAGATTATTGACTACAACATCTTCATGACAATGATTGACCATATCGGGCACGACAAGCGCGGCAATATCTTGTACAAACGCGACGAAAAGGGCAACATAATTATGACGGAAAAAGAAGACCTGGTCGCAGAGAAAGACGCAGAAGGCAATCTTGTTTACAGAAAAGAGACTCGCCAGGAGAGAGGTATCAACGACCAGACGGTCTTGGTCGCCGACGTGTTTGCTAAATGGAAAAAGCAGGAGGGAATAGTATGGTAACAGGTAATCTTGCCCACAAGTTACAACCAGAGGAGATTGTAAGAATCGATCCGCTAGCACCGGATCCGTTGAAATACACCTCAGTGGCGCTCTCGGAGATATACTCCAACAACACTCGTTTAGAGGCCGGTGCCTTCAATCTCGAAGCCAAAGCGGCAAAATACAAAGTAGAGCACTGCCGATATGGGTATGTACATTTATGGGGCGAAGATGGTTTAGTATCAGAGGCCTCTTATCCTGGTCGATTTAAACGAATTTATGTGGAGAAAGAAGATGGCATTCCCTTTTTCCTCCCTTCCCAGTTAGGTGAGATACAACCCAAACCTTCAAAATATATTTCAGAGAAAACATACAAGAGAATTAGAGGGATAGAAATCAAACCTAATTCATTGCTTCTATCCCGCTCTGGAACAATAGGCAAATGTGCTATATCTTCAAGAACAACAATCGGGAAAGTCTATTCGGACGATGTAATTAGGGTTTTCTTCCGTTCAGATTGTGATTTGGGCTATGTGTATGCCTATTTCTGTACCCCAATAGGTCAGCAAATACTGCAGACCAACAATTATGGAGCAGTTGTACAGCATATAGAACCAGAACACCTTAAGAACATCATTATTCCTAATGCACCAGACCCAATAAAGAGGAAGATTCACAATCTAGTTGTTGAATCATACGATCTTCGAGACAAGTCCAATGAACTAATAGACAAAGCCGAGCAAATTCTATACGAAGAACTACAGTTGCCACCTATTGAGCAACTGAAACCAACATACTTTGACAAAGACGTTGACCTACGAAACTACACCACCAAATTAAGCGAACTAGACCTGCGCTTAGACTGCTCGTATCATGCACCAGAAATATTAAAAGCAAAGGATATTATCAAAAAGAATTGCAAAGATTTATTACCTTTGAAAGACAAGATCCTAAGCGATAAAATTTTTACAGGCAATAGATTCACCCGTGTGTTTGTTGACAATAATAATGGCATCCCATATTTAAATGGCAAACAAATACTAGAATTAGACCCCAATAGCTTAGATAAAAAGTTTCTATCATTTGAACAGCATGAGGATCGTATCAAAAACCAATTAGAAATCAAAGAAAATACAATAATTGTGACATGTTCTGGAACAATAGGTAAAACCGTACTAGTTCCAAAACATTGGGTTGGTTGGGTTGGAACGCACGACTTGATTCGGATAGAAAGCAACAATTTAAAAACAATCGGATATATTTATTGTTGGTTAAATTCTGATTATGGTCAGTTAATATTAAAGTCATTAACCTATGGCTCTGTTGTTGACCATATTGAAGCATTCCACATTGCCAATATGGAAATTCCTCTCCTCAAAAACGAATCCAAGCAAAAAGAGATAAACGACAAAGTTTTACAAGCAAACGAACTCCGTCATCAAGCCTACCTGAAAGAGCAGGAGGCTGTGAGAATGATGGATGAAGTGATAAAATGATAGATTGAACCAGTTAACATATAGCGTTATGAATGTATTATATTATCAACTATTAAAAATAGATAACATAGAAGATTCTGTATCTGTAGAAGAATTTGCCAATGCACAGAACATCAATGACTACATAATGGATCTGATAACTATTTGTTCAGGTAATGCTGGTGATAGGGAGTACTCTTTTGACCCAACATTATTTACCACAAAAAATCATTTAATAAACTTCATTAATAACGAGAATAATAGAGACGAGGTTTGTAATGCACTTGCTCAAAAACTCTTATCGGTAGAGCGAGTAACGCAACAAAGAATAGCTCATCTTAATAATGAAATACCTAAAGGTATTTTATTGGTTGCATACACAAAAATGACCGAATCTGAATATAAAGTCATTATCACGAAGGCTGATTATACTGAGTTTTTAGAAGAGTTGAGTGGAGAGAAAAAAAGTGGATTACCAACTAAGAAAAAAATCTTTAAATCTTTTATACTAAATATTAGTTTTGATGATAATGGCAATTATTCAATTGGGAGAATAATTACATACGACGCAAATACTTCAACAAAGGCCATTTACTGGTGGAAAACATTCCTTGAATTAAACGAGTTGCGTGATGACAAGAAAAATACACTTACAGCGTATCTAGCAATAAAAAAAGACATTCTTGAACCGATTAGAAAAAAACACAAACAGGACTACTTGTGTTTGAGGAATCTTACTATTGCTTATTTCAGGAGTGATGGTGAGTTTTGTCTTGACCATTATAAAGATTCGATTATCGGTTCATATAATCCATTTGATGCCAATTTGGATATAGATACTCTTAAAACTAAAATTGCCTCTTTACCGAGAAAACACAACTTTGACAATGTGTTTAATAAAACACCGGATGAAATAAAGGACAAATTTAAGGATGTTATTACATTGACCCCTGAAATAGATTTGAAGATAAAACAAGATATTTTGAATATAGATAGAATTATTCGAGCAAAAGAAGACGATGAAGGCAATAAATACATAATGATACGCAGTGATGTGGGATTCGAATACGCAGAAGGTCTCGGTAATCGTATGAGCAATGAATAAAATTTGTCAAAATATTGCCGAACTCTTTTCTTCACAAATAAAAAAAATATCAGAAAAAGAGAATTGTGAAGAATATGAAGTTGTATATGAAACAACTTCACTTAAAAGTTTGCCACAAAGAATAGATTTATCCGAACTAAATACTCGTGATAATATTCAGATAAGCTATTATGTGACCGATGATGACTCCATTACATATTTATCAACATTAAACAATTGGGATGAATTCATAAAAGACATATCAAATTTAACAACTGAAAATGGTACATTAAGGATTTTTATTAGTAAACGACAATACGACAATATGTTGTCGGTTTACAATTATACATTATTTGCTCAATATTTTGCTAAGCTATCATTGTCCCAATTTTTATCCGTAATAAATAGTAACTTTAATGAGCGTCTCGTTTTCGAAATACAGGACGATAAATTTGCATCTTGGAAAACAAAAACTATTTCCTTTATTTCCAAAGGAGATGCTGTTGTGGTTGACGGTGTTGGGGATATTAATCGATTAAAACGCATTGAAGAAGCACGAGGGCTTTGTTTCTGCGAAATGGAAAAATACAATTTGTTGCCAGAAGATTTTTATTGTCAAGAAAGTCATACGGCAGATTTGTTACATGAATACTTTCAAAAGGTATGCGTTCTATTAATATGTTCTTTTGTGTTTGATTATTCAATACTTAAAAAAGACCATTATGAATACAAGCTTTCTGGTTATAAGTCTATAAACAAAGTTATTGATAGTTCAAAAGTATCAAGTATCAATATTGATACAAGCTCTTGGAAAAGTTATTTTGATATATATCAATGGTTGTATTTGGGTGGGAATAACATTGACAAAATAAACATTGCTAGAAATATTATTTCACTCAATATTGATCAAGACTCTTTTTCGCTGGATAATTCCATAAAAGACTCAATATTGTCAAATTATAAAATTTATGAAAAGGAGAACGTAAAACAGTATATAGAAGTTCGAAACAAATTATCCGAGATGCTTATTGACCTGCAAGAGAAAATAAACAATATAATGGATTCTTTTGTAGGTGATTTCAAAAAAACGCTTATCACTTTTATGACGTTTTTTATCTCGGTTATAGTAATCCAAGTAATTTCCAATGGGGATTTTATTGGTGGCTTTACAAATCCAATCATCGGACTGTCTTTCGCTTTCTTGCTGATTGACCTGGGAATTTTTTTATATTCTAAATGGGAATTAAAAGAAAAACTGAATTCATTTCAAAAGCATTATTCACAGATTAAAAAGCGTTACAAGGACTTATTGTCTGATGTTGATTTAGACAATATCTTTGAAGAGTGTAATCCAGAAAAAAATGATAGAGGGGAGTCTCTAATAGAAAAACAAACAATAAGATACTCAATATTATGGGTTGGCTCAATCATTATCATTTTTATTTTTTTATTAGTTGTTTTATTTCTAAATAATGATTGGCATATTATTCAAACACACCGCCTAACCATATTTAACAGTCTAATTATTTTGATATGCTTTATACTGAATATATTTCTATAAAAAGAATATCTCTGCATATTGTAGGCAATAAAGCCGCCGAAGAGGGTCTTTCTCTTTCCGCAACATCTCTTATTCTTAAAAATGATGTTAAAAGATTGATGCTAAATTATTATCTCCAACCATTTGTTTCCGACGAAAATTACCAACTATACCACGACAGCGGTATTGAGTACAATGTGGTATATGGTGCTGCCAATGCCATTTTTGACAATCCCGAGGCACTGTATGAGCAGTCGATAAACCTTGCCAAGCATCTCTACGAACAAAGTACACACCCAAAAATCAAAGGGGGCGAGTTCTACACAGTCTATTTCAAAGATTGCATCATAGATGGTGATACTGTGGATGCCATTGGTCTATTCAAGTCGGAGAACAAGGACACCTTTTTGAAAGTATTACGAGAGGGGGGCAATTTTAATCTTGAAAGCGAGCAGGGAATCAATATCAAGAAACTGGACAAGGGCTGCCTTATCTTCAATAAAGACCGTGAAAACGGCTATGTAGTTGCCGTTGTGGATAACACCAATCGGGGCGTGGATGCGCAGTATTGGATTGACGACTTCCTGCATGTGCGGCAGCGCAAGGACGAGTATGCGAATACAGAGAATGTTATGGCTATGGCCAAGCAGTTCATAACCAAAGAACTGCCCAAGGAATTCGAGGTACCCAAGGCTGATCAGATTGACCTGCTGAACCGTTCGCTACAGTTTTTCAAAGAGAAGGACACCTTCGACATCGAAGACTTCGCCAACGAGGTAATTGAACAACCCGAAGTAATCGAAAGTTTCAAAAACTACAAGAAAACTTTTGAGGAAGAGCGCGCCATGGAGATTGATGACAGCTTTGCCATCTCACAGCACGCTTTCAAGAAACAGCAGCGAAGCTATAAACGCATCATCCGCCTTGACAAGAAAATCCAAATCATCATCGACGGCAACCGTGACCACGTGGAGCAAGGCGAGGACGAAAAAGGCAAATACTACAAGGTCTACTACAGCACCGAGGAATAATGCTGTTCTACAACTATACAACATGAAACAAAAAAAATACAAACCCAAGATAATGGTCAGTTCTTCCGTATATGGATTCGAGAATGAGCTGAACCAGATATGCGCTTTGTTGAAAAAGATGGGATACGAAGTTTGGAATTCTCATCTTGGTACAATAAAGGTCAACCCTGAATTGTCAAATATGGATAACTGTTTGAAGGCGGTGGAGGAGTGTGACCTGTTTCTTGG
>Ga0247611_10003653_pt1 | contig 22465 bp, 23 predicted proteins | sample 177DNAGHGhighgp2_FD_192422 | JGI IMG/M metagenome (GOLD analysis project Ga0247611, IMG submission 192422) | Sheep rumen microbial communities from Palmerston North, Manawatu-Wanganui, New Zealand - 1770 DNA GHGhigh gp2 | ecosystem: Host-associated > Mammals > Digestive system > Stomach > Rumen... | reverse complement strand
TATTCCGACCCTTTCGACCGCATGCTCATATGCCAGGCCAAAGCAGAACAGATGACTCTGATCACCTGTGATGAACGCATTTCACAATATAATGAGCCTTGTATACTGATGATAAAATGATCAGAACTTCAATCCAAGTGCCTTAAGGAATCTCTCGGTGATAAAGTTGTTTCTGTATTCTCCAAGTTCCTCAACCATAGCCTGTGAGATCCTGCCGCCTGCCATTGAAGCATGACCTCCGCCGTTGCCTATTCCCTCGAGAGCCGTATCGGTAAGTTCACCTGCATTGACATCGTTGCGTTCAGATCTAACGGAGAACTTCAAGCCGTCAGGACGTTCGCAATAAACAACAGATACTTCGACTTCGATGAGAGACAATATGAAGTCTGCAACAATTGCCACCATTGCATCAGGACAATCAAACGGGATAAAAGTAATACCAAGATAATCAAATACCTGGATATTTCTGATAGCAGCACCATATGCTTTGAGATCATCATATTCGATACTGTTCATCTCGAGACACTTAATCTTATCCACATCCATCAGAGGATTGAGATATGCGAAGATCACAATATCCTCTTCTGTAACGCCACGTGAGAACTGAAGAGTATCCATCTTGATTCCGTACAGGAGTGCAGTCGCAACATCACAAGCCGGTTCTATTCCGAGATCCCTATAGTATTCAGTGATGATAGTGCAGCATGAACCGAGCAGTCTGACATCTTTGTACAGGTATTCAACACCCTCGTTTTTCCTCATTGTCGGGTGATGATCGATCGCAGCTATCTCCTGTCCCTTAAGGTCAGTAATGTTGCCTGCAAGTTTCTGTGAATCAACACAGATTATGTAGTCTTCCTCCTGCATCACATCTGTCAGTTCCTCATCCGGATATATCTTTATTCCGAACAGATCGAGCATCTTGGATGCACTGAACTTATCAATGTCACCGTCGTAACAGATCGTTGATTCAATACCGAATTCCTTGAGTAATTGCTGAAGACCAAATGCCGAACCAATGGCATCCGGGTCAGGAATATTATGCGTCTGAATATAGATCTTGTGACCTTTGCAGATATCGATCAGTTTCCTGATATCAGGTCTGTTATTATTCTCCCCCATTTTTCTATCCTCCATCCTTTTTCAGTATATCAAAATGTCTAGAGAAATGTGATACAAATATGAGGACTTGTGCTAACTATATCTACACTTGTGCCCGTACTTGTGCCCGTAAACTGTGCCTTCAATCGGGTTTAGCGGGCATAGACGGCAAAATGCCCGCATATGTGCCCGTAAAACGGAGTTTCAAAGCTGATTTACGGGCACTCAATAAAAAACTGTCTCAAAGTTAATCCATTCACTTTGAGACAGTTTCTAAATCGTAATACAAAATAACTTAATCTGACAATGCCGCGAACTTGTCCATCATATCAAGTGCTTTACCTGTACCAATGGCAACGCAGGATACGGGGTCCTGGGCAAGATAAACTTCGATGCCGATCTTGGTTGCAAGCATACGGTCAAGACCGTAGAGCAGCGATCCGCCGCCTGTCATTACGATACCTCTTGTGGAGATATCAGCAAGGAGTTCCGGAGGAGTCTTCTCAAGAACAACGTGAACTGCTTCAAATATTGCAGATACAGGCTCTTCCAAAGCTTCGAGCATCTCTGTTGATGATACTGTAACTGTGGAAGGAAGACCTGTGATAAGGTTACGGCCCTTAACATCAAGAGTAAGCTCCTCATCACGGGGATAAGCGCATCCGATCTGGATCTTCAGCATCTCAGCTGTCTTGTCACCGATCAGGACATTATGTCTTCTCTTAACGTGCTTAATGATAGCTTCGTCAAACTTGTCTCCTGCTACCTTCAATGAAGCATCAACAACAGGTTCACACAAAGAGATTACGGAGATATCTGTTGTACCGCCTCCGATATCAACAACCATGGATCCGCAAGCCTTTGTGATATCGATACCTGCACCGATGGCAGCTGCGATAGGTTCTCTGATAAGGAAAACGTCCTTGGCGCCTGCATGACGGCATGCATTCTCTACTGCCTGCTGTTCAACAGGAGTGATAACAGAAGGTACGCATACAACGATAGTAGGCTTGAAATATGTGGCACGGATACCGGAACATACTCTTCCGATAAATGCCTTGAGCATTACTTCCGTCGCTCTGAAGTCAGAAATGACGCCTTCACGGAGAGGTCTTATGGCCTCTACAACACCCGGTGTTCTACCGAGCATGAGGCTTGCTGACTCACCGACTGCCAAAACCTTACCTGTCTTATTATTAACTGCGACAACGGAAGGTTCCTTGAGAACAACGCCCTTGCCGCGGACATAAATCAATACGCTGCTGGTACCGAGATCGATACCAATTTCCATTCCTAAGCCCATTCAAAATCTCCTCTTATATATACAGAAGTGCATGATTATGCACTATAAAGCCTAAAAAATCATTTTCATTATACATTAAGAACTTTTAAATGCAATTGCCATACTATGTCAAATCTATGGCAACTTTTACAAGTTGTGATATACTTCTAAAGAATTTTCTATATAAGAGGTAAATAATATGTCGTATTCTGTTGAGGTCGACCGTAAATGGCAAAAGAAATGGGAAGAGACGGGATTATACAAGTACAACCCCGATGCAAAGGGTGAGAAGCTCTACTGTCTCGAGATGTTCTCTTATCCGTCAGGTGCAAATCTCCACCTTGGACACTGGTACAACTACTCTCTGACAGATTCATGGTCAAGAATGAAGAGAATGCAGGGATATAACGTTTTCCATCCGATGGGTTTTGACTCATTCGGTCTTCCTGCAGAGAACTATGCTATCAAGACAGGCATCCATCCCAAGGACTCCACTCTGAACAATATCGCTACAATGGAGAAGCAGCTCCGCGAGATGGGCGCTACATATGACTGGGATTATGAGATCGCCACATGCATGCCTGAATACTACAAGTGGAACCAGTGGTTCTTCATTCAGCTCTACAACAAGGGACTTGCTTACAGGAAGAATGCACCTGTTAACTGGTGTCCCAAATGCCAGACCGTTCTTGCAAATGAGCAGGTCGTAAACGGCGAATGTGAGAGATGCGGATCTGAAGTTATCCATAAGCACATGACACAGTGGTTCTTCAAGATCACTGATTATGCTCAGGAACTCTTGGACTGCCTCCCCCAGCTTGACTGGCCGGAGAAGACAAAGAAGATCCAGACAAACTGGATCGGAAGATCTGAAGGTTCACAGGTTGCTTTCTATGTTGAGAAAGACGGCAAGCAACTCATGAACGATGACGGCACACCCGTCAAGCTCGAAGTATTCACAACAAGAGCCGATACGTTCATGGGCGTTACATATGTTGTTGTAGCACCTGAGTCTGAACTTTGCGAGAAGCTCACTACGGCAGAATGCAAGGAAGCAGTTGATGCTTACAGACTTGCAACTTCCAAGGTTACTGATATTGACAGAATGAGCACAACACGTGAGAAGACAGGTGTATTCACAGGATCTTATGCCATCCACCCCTTAAACGGACGCAAAGTACCGATCTGGTCTGCTGATTACGTTATCGCTGCATATGGTACAGGTGTTGTAATGGCAGTTCCGTCACACGATGAGAGAGACTTTGAATTTGCTACAAAGTTCGGTCTTGATATCATCCGCGTAGTTGCATCAGAACCCGGTGCGGAAGATGAACTTCCCTACTGCGAGAAGAAGGGTGTTCTCGTTAATTCAGGTGAATTTGATGGTCTTGAGATGCACGAAGCAATTGATGCCATTGTTGCAAAGCTCAACACAATGGGCGAGAAGAAGATCAATTACCGTTTAAGAGACTGGCTTATCTCCAGACAGCGTTACTGGGGTACACCTATCCCTATGATCCACTGTCCTTCATGCGGCGTTGTTCCCGTTCCTGATGAGGATCTCCCTGTAGTTCTCCCCTACGATGTTGAATTCACACCTGACGGAGAGAGCCCTTTGGCAAAGTGTGCATCATTCATCAACTGCAAGTGTCCCAAGTGCGGCGGTGATGCAAAGCGTGACCCTGATACAATGGATACTTTCGTTGACTCTTCATGGTATCAGTTCAGATATGCTGATCCCAAGAACAGCAATGCGATCTTCGACAGCAACATCGTTAATAAGATGTGCCCTGTCGATAAGTATGTAGGCGGCGCCGAGCACGCAGCAATGCACCTGCTCTATGCGAGATTCTTCACAAAGGCAATGAGGGATATGGGCCTCGTTGATTTCGATGAGCCTTTCAAGAGTCTTGTACACCAGGGTGTCATCCTCGGACCTGACGGACAGAAGATGAGTAAGTCAAGAGGCAACACAGTAGCTCCCGATGACTATATCTCCAAGTACGGATCAGACGTATTCAGAACATACCTTGCTTTCGGCTTCGCTTATATCGACGGCGGACCGTGGAGCGACGGAGGACTGCAGTCCATCCTGAAGTTCATCACACGTGTTGAGAGACTTGCAGCAGACGTCAAGGATATCAAGTCTTCTGATTATGACAGTTCTTCACTGACAGCAGATGACAAGGATCTCCTCTACGCACTGAACTATGCGATCAAGAATGCGACAGCAGATATTGACAGATTCCAGTTCAATACATCTGTTGCACGTATGATGGAGCTGCTCAATGCGATCGGCAAGTATCAGCAGAATCCTGCTGCAAAGCCTGAGCTTCTCAGATATACGGTAGAAAAGCTCATCCTGATCCTCTCACCTTTCGCTCCTCACTTTGCAGAAGAGCAGTGGGAGCTCCTCGGCAATGAATATTCCATCTTCAATCAGAAGTGGCCTGAATACGATGAATCAGCTCTCGTTAAGGATACTATCGAGATCGCGGTTCAGATCAACGGCAAGGTCCAGTTCAAGGTAGATATTCCTGCAGAAGCAGATCAGGCTGCAGTCGAAGAGATCGTCCGCGGCGACTCAAGACTTGAAGGAGTACTTGCAGGACGTTCGATCGTCAAGTTCATCTATGTTAAGGGCAGACTTGCAAATATAGTTGCAAAGTAATCCTGAATAGTCAGAAATACCATCAGACTCCCGGGAATATCCCGGGAGTTTTTTATATCATTTTACACGCGTGATATAATACATAGATGAGGAAGTACGGGAATGAGGAAGATTTATAAGAAAAATCATCAGATAATGCCTTATATTCAGGCAATCCCTGAGATTCTTATATACAAAGCAGTATCAAATATTATACTGCTTATACTTGTTGAGGTCCTCAAAAGGCTCATGATGTGGGCAGTATACAGAACCGGAAGAGTTGCAGTAAGCAGCGGAGACTTTGCTTTCCTGTTCAAATCGCCATACGGATGGATAGCAATTCTTACTTCATTCATTTTGTGCGCGGTCTATATTGCCTTTGATATAAACGTAATAATCAACTATGCAGGAGAGAAAGTCAAAGAGAGGCCTACAGTCTTATGGAAGATACTTCTGGAGTCAATGGCGGAATCAGCCAGATTCTTCACTCCCGGAGGACTTCTTGTTCTTCTCTATTCACTCATCATTGCACCGGTATTCGGTGTCGGAATGTCGATATCACTTACTAAAGACCTGTATGTTCCTAACTTCATATCAGAGGTTATTAAGTCGAATGTCTGGTACAACACATCCTACATTCTTTTCTCCATAATGATGATAGCTATAGGAGCTCTTGGAATCTTTACCATCCACGGGATGGTAATCGACCATGTTCCGGCCGTCAAATCATTTTTCATGTCTGCAAAGATCGTAATAAACAATTTCTTCGATCTGATCAAGGAACTGGTCATCTTCCTTGTGAAATACACAATGGTTTACATTGCTTTTCTCATCTTTATTCTGATTATACCTGCATTGATCCTGATCATCGATCCTTTCATGTATACGTATTTCTCCAGACTGGCATTGATCACCGCAGTTCTTATCGGTTTCTTCGAACTGCTTGCATCTGCTTCGCTATACGTTCCCCTTCTGACAATGAAGCTTACAGAACTCTACTATAAGTATGCAGAAAACGTACCGGTATCACTCCAGTCCAAGCCTGTCGAGAACTACAAGAAGATGGCCGTCATGATCATCCTAGCCTATCTTTGCTGCTGGGGAGTCTCATATGTAGTTCAGGAGAATTTCGATGAGCTCTTCCCTGCCGAACTCACAGCTGACGTTATAGGTCACCGCGGAGCCGGAACAGAGGGTGGAGAAAACACCATATCAGGCATCAAAAAAGCAATAGAACTTGGCTGTTACGGTGCCGAGATAGATGTCCAGAGAACAAAGGACGGTTATTATATCCTTAATCACGACAACACTTTCAAGCGTGTCGCAGGTGTCAACATGGCCCCTTCCGAGATGACACTGAATGAGATCAAGGAACTGAACCTCAACGGCAGTGACCGTGATAAGGTTCCGACAATTGAAGAAGCGTTGGATGCCTCCGGTAAAAACATCGTTTTGTTCATAGAACTGAAGGGCAACACCGCTGACCGCCAAATGTGTGATGATATGGTAAATCTCATCAAGGAAAGACACCTTGAAGACTATTGTGTGCTCATATCACTTAAGTATAACCTCATTGAGTATATTGAAGACCGTTATCCCGAGATACAGACAGGATATCTTGCTTTCATTACGCTCGGAAATGTCGGTGCACTCAACTGCGATTATCTCGGTCTCGAGGAGGAGGCTGCCACACCGTCGGCCATCACAGCCGCTCACGAGAACGGCCGTAAGGTCATGGTATGGACTCCAAATTCTGCCATGTCACAGAAACGTTTCCTCATGAGCGATGCGGATGCGATCATCACGGATCAGACATCGCAGGCAAACTCACTCTTTGATCAGCTTCAGGACAGAGATGAAGTGCAAAGATTGTTCGATGCGTTCTATTACGCCTGGACAAGATAATCAGTCATCGTAATAAGTACCGGTGGAGTTAATGTGAGAGTGATCAACACTTACGATACAGACACCTTCATCCCTGTGATACTCGATATAATTCCCATTACGGCTCTCTAATCTTCTGATTACTCCGTCATCAGTCTCATCAGGCATTGAACCGCCGGCATATGTCTCTTCGAAATAATAATCGATCTCGCAGTTGGGAAGCATAATATCAGTATACTGTTGCTCCGTCATTTTGATCACGCAGACTTCCAATATGGCTTCTCCATTCTCTCCTCTGTCCTCGACCAGTTCAGCATCAACTCCCGTATTGAAATATTCAGAAGTATTTGGGATCAGTCCGAATCCTGCCATGATCCTTCCCATATAATCCATATCGATAAGACTATATCCCTTGTTATACAGCTTTGCTGCATACTGATTGAGTATAGGATCTTCAAAATCTTCCGGCTTCTTCGGAATATATCCTGCAGCCTGGCCTGCATCAGCCTGTGAGAAATCAGCAGTCGATATATACTGTGATCCGTCACCGTCATTGCTGACAGGAGCAGATAAAGCCTCATCGCCTATCAATTCACTCTCGGTAGTCTCAGAGATAAGGATCGAAGAAGATGTTTCTGCAGTTGTATCTTCTGTCTGATTTATATTCTTTTCCGAGCATCCTGTTATTACCATTACAGCCAGTAATGCGAGTGCGATTATCTTTTTGTTCTTCATATCATAAAACCTCACTTTATCTTGCTTTGTGAGTTTATGATAACAACAGGATGTGTCAAAGTTGCAACTTGCCTGTGGAAGAGTTGTTATTTTTGCAAGAGATCAGCCAGAATGATCAAAGCAAGTCCAAAAGTATTATTCATTACATGAACACTTACAGGAACTGTCAGATTCTTTGTCAATACCAGTGATGTTCCGAAGATGATACCTGTTGTAAACTTATCAAGATTCAGCATAATCTCCTGCAGCGTAAATGCATGAATATGTATCAGCATGAACAGGACGGAAGACAATAATATGCACAGCACGGTATTAACGCGTGAAGACGCTTTCGTGATGAGTATGTTCCTGAATACCAGTTCTTCGGCAATGGGGCCGAAGATGCCCATTGTGAGGATAATGAGCACGGGAGATACCGAACCGATTATTCCTTCGATGTTTGTATCATTCATACTCACCGCATCGCCGTATATCAGCTGTCCGGGGATCGATGCAATATTGCATAATACAACATTTGCTATGAATAACCCGACAACAAAAAGTGCATTCTTAACAGGATGTTCTTTCCACTGGATAAACCCGTCTTTGAAATCATTTCTGAAGAGAATTATGCCAAATATTCCAAGGAATAAATAAAGAGGCAATTTAACATAAGCACGGACTAAAGAATCAGGCGGCAGCGGGTTAAGGATGATCTTGCCTACAGCCATAAAAAGAACATACAAAACTATGAATAAGATTACCTTATTCTTCTCAGATATCTTAGTTGTCATTGACTTATACCTCCAATGTCAACAAAGAAGTGCTGTCACCTGAATTCAGCTCTACCGATATGGTACCCGGATTATAATCTGCATCCCTGACATCGATCATGAAATATACATCTGGATCTGCATCACTGATATAATAACCGCTTGTTGCGCGTAAGCCCCCGTGTTCTGTCTGGTACTCGCAGGCAATCTCATTCATTCCCGGATTATCTGCTGCAAATTGTCCTATCAGTATATATCTGCATTCCGAGTCCTCTGTCTGCATTTTATACATACTGTATTCGATTCCATCCGAAGTTCCCTCATCGACAAGTTCGTAATCGCTGTCACAAACAAAATTGACCGAATCATTGATCTGGATACCTATCGTCTGCGATTCTCCGCCATAAAATTCCTCTACCACGCTCGCTGATGCCGTAAACATACTGAATACTGCAGCAAAACCGGCATATCCAACGATCATTACTCCCAGCACTATAAGGAAAAAGGCCCAAGGTGCGAGCATCTTGTGCGATCCGGAAACATTGCCGGATGCAAGTCTCTTGTTCATCATATGGTCGTATATGAGCTTATAGATAATGAAGAATACAAGCGCTAATACGAGCGATACTACAAAACCAAATATCAATAAAAAAGCTATCATCTCATCTATCCCCCTTAAATTCCTATCCTATCCCTGAAGATATAGTAGTAACTCCTTGTGACATCGACCTTGGAGCCGTTTGTCATATGGAGGATGAATTTCTGCATGATCGATGATTCTATTCTTTTGATCTTCTTCAGATTGATTATCGAAGAGTTGCTGACACGAAGGAACCTGTCCGCCGGCAGGACCTGTTCCAGTGCCTTGAGCCTGTCGCCTGAATTATAGATGCCATCCGTGGCATGTATCAGTACATCATGGCCCATACTCTCGATGAAGATGATCTCTTTGACATCAATGTAAAACTGCTGGTCATCACGCCTGCCCGCGATGTAATTGACATCGCCGCCTACACGTGTCAGCACATAGACAGAGTCAGGATCATCCCTTATTCCCAATTCTTCCAGACTCTTCCTCATGGGATCTTCCGGATCCAGCATTAACTTGATGTTCATCGGTCATACTCCTTTCATCTGAGGAGATATTACAACACTTGATTCCGGAAATCTCATTTTTGGAATACTTTGCAAAGAATCATTCATGGATTACAACAATTCCCGCATCTGACAGGAGTCTTACACCCATATCGTATACCATTTTGCACGCTGTCTCCTTGGGCATACGGAAGTTGTCCCACATCATCAGGACCGCCAGACCGTGAGTATAGATTACGGTATTCTGTACCGCCTCACCGATCTTTGCGGGATCCAGATCCTTATATTCTTTTATGAGCATTTCGGCGGCGATCCTGTCCATCTGCAAAGTGAAGATACTGCTGTCGCCTGTTACATCCGCGCCGACAGTCTGAATAGGATCATCAACACTTATGAATCTGAACACGTTTGGGTGATCACATGCAATGGTGATATATTTAACGCCTGTGGCAAAGAAAGCATCCACGGCACTTTTGCCTTCCAGTTCCTCTGCCGTATTCCCCCACAGTTTATCAGAAGCATAAAACAGCAGTTCCTTGCGCAATTCGGTCATGCTTCCGAAGTGCCATGATATCGGCTGGGTGGAACATTCAAGCCTTGCTGCAATAGTCTTGATCGCAACAGCACCGCTTCCCGACTCATCCAGGATCTCATATGCTGTCTCAAGTATCATCTCACGGCTTATCTTTGTCTTTCTGCCCATGTTTTCCTCTTTTATTCAGTATACGGTCTGTCATCCAAAGGCCTGGTGCATCCCCACTCTCCTGCCTTCGCGGCAAAAGTTTTCTTCACGACAGTCTTAAAAAGCAGCCCGACCATTATTCTCACAGGTGCCGGAAATATCTCAGGTCCTGTAAACTTACTGCATTCCTCTGATGAGAAGTTGCCGTCCCTGCCGTAGATCTTTCCCATTTCCTTGTACGGCAATGTGATCTTATCACGGTCAGCGCCTTCATTTAATCTTATACTAAAGTTATCCCCTTTAACAAGAGTTCCGCAGTATTCACATCCGAGGCTTCCTGCCAGCATCTTAAGATACTTCTCGCCGCAGCGGAGCTGAACACCTTCGGCAAAGCCGCTCTGAAGGATAAAAGCGATCTTCTTATTGTCTGTCTTCTCTATGCTTTCGAAGAATTCAATGAGGAGTCCTGGTATGCATTCAACATATAAAGGCAGGGCTATCAGTATATTGTCACACTGATAATAGCGTTCACGTATCTTATCCCACTGAGTTCTGTTTGATATCTCATACTGCTCGAAAGTGCATCCGCTATCACTCATCCCTTCCGTAAACTTCTCAAGTATCTTATCAGTATTACTGTCCCTCTTGATCCTCGGACTGCCATTAATTATCAACACATGCATGATATCGCCTCCTTTGCCTCTGATGCCGGATAAACTCCAAGCGACTTGCTTCCGAAATTAAGAGCTGCCCTGCTGTTCCATTCAGCAAGGAAATCCCTGTCTGCTTCTCCAATGTAGATCAATCCGATATCGGTTCTCTTGTCATACCTGAGGATGTGTCTCATCTGATCGCCTACAAACTTAAGGTTCATCGTTGCAAGAGGCATCATCCTGTCAAAGATATTCTTTCCTTTGTGATCAAGAAATCCGAGTGAAGTACCGGATATTACCCAGAGCTGATCAGCATGGATCATCTTCTTGAGGATAGACTCATAATCATCCTTCAGAGAGCAGATTCCCGGTGTCTTGAGCCAGCAGTGATTACACCCGATGCAGTGACTGATCTTCATGTCTCCGGCTTCGACTATCTCAAATTCAGATATTCTTCCGTTAAGTTCACTGCGTATGGTGTCTGTAATGCTTACGTCTGTTGTAGTATTGACTATCAGTATCATTTGTTCACCTCATTCCAAAATAATATAAACACGTTTATATAAACGCATTTATATTATTACATCATAGTAAACCTGTCAATACTGAACTGCTGTTTTAGTCAAGGAACTTACTCATGTACTCTGCATACCCGTCCAGATCCATATGATAGTTCTCCTTCAGAATCATCTTGAACTTCGCGGGAAATACATCATAACCTACGCGCTTTGCCAGCCATCGCCTATCCTGAACTCTATGCCGATAACGGGCCTTGCCATTGACCTGATAAGAAAAACTCCGGGATAATCGTAAACCCCAAATGAACCTGTGTACTTTCCGATCTCATCCGGTATGATCCCGCGCGAAAAACGGGCCAGATCATCTTCCCCCACATCGATGTAGTATAACAACCTGTCAGGCTTATACAGTTGGTTCAGTTTGTTCACTAACATAGTACGCCCTCATATGTGTGGTTATGAGAGAATTCTATAGCAAACAGAGTTATAGGGCAATTGCCAGTTTAGATCTGATGGATGTCAAATACCAGTTTCTCACCATCAAAAACAGTGTAATACGGATTAATAATCGAATAGTTGTCACTGTTAAACTGGTTGCAGGAATACCATGGACCTTCTCCTATCGAACTGACATCGATCTTCCCGAAATCAAATTCAGGCTGTGTTTCTTCCCACTCGTAAGCATCCCAGAGTCTTGCTGCTTCTTCTTCCGTCAGATAAACAATGCCGCGGAATCTGTACTCAGTCGGGCCGATGCTGCGTCCGCCAAAGTCAAAATACACTTCTTCATATTCAACATGGTCAAAATCCTGAACGGCATTCATGTAGCGTTCCATAATGGAATCGTCATCAAGAAGTGTCACAACCTGTTTGCCTGTCTCACCTGAATCTCTGCTGTCGAATGTGCATGAACATAAACTCATCAACATAGAGGCAGCCATAAAGCCACATAAAACTTTTCTAAACATAAATCTATCCCCTTAAACTTAAAAAAAGTACCTATAATTATACCAAAGTATTCTCAGAGTTAAAGTGTTCCAGATATTCTTCCATGAATAGATGCCTCTCCTGCGCGATCCTGCGGCCTGCATCCGTATTCATCTCGTCTTTGAGAAGCAGGAGTTTCTCATGGAAATGACCGATGCTCTCATCAAGAGATCTTCCGTGGCTTCCTCCATACGCAAAAGTACGGGCTATTCCTATGGCTCCCATTGCATCAAGCCTGTCAGCATCCTGAACTATCTTTGCTTCAGTAAGAACCGGTCTTGTGCCCCTGTTCTTACTGAAGGAAACGGAATTGATGATGCTGCATATAAGATCGCACCTGTCATCACTGATGTGATGTGCCTTAAGGAATGCTCTTGCATTGGCATTATCAGATGTATCAAACAGTTTGTGATCATCGGCATCATGCAGAAGCGCAGCGAGGGCAACTGCTTCAATATCACAGTCCGGCTCTTCTTTTGCTATCTTCATTGCAACAGAATAAACACGCATACTGTGGTCAAGATCATGCCCGTCGGAATTACCGCGGAACAGATCTTCAATATATAACCTGGCATCATTGATCAAAACGTCATTCAAAACAGCGGACATAAAACGGTATCTGGTTGATAATATGACTTTCAGACGTGCAGCCCATATCGTTACTCTCCGTAATAACAGTCTCAATTTTTCCGATCATGATGTAAAACATGTTTCCGGATTCAACATATTCGCCGGGAATAACAAGTGTATATCTGTCATTCTCCCCGTTAAAACTGCACTGATCTGCAATATTCTGCACGTAAGGATAATCCGGATTGCCTGCGATCATGGGCACATAAGACTCATCTATTTCCAGTTCGTCAGGATTGTATTTTGCAACAATGCATCTGTCCAATTCTTCCTCACAGCTGAAAGATATCTCAATATCTTCCCCGGCCGGATAGTTAGGAGCCTCCGGCCAGCTGAATCCGCTTTCTTCATCAACCCGGTTCTCCAGGGAAACATTACTGCCAAGATCAAAATCATGAGCTATGAAGACTTCTTCTCCGGTCACGATCTCTCCTACAGGCTTATAACCGATATACTGTTCAGGAGTAAAAGTCTCCTCTGTCACTTCCTCAGACTCTTCAGTTGTTGTAGTCGTGGTTTCTTCCAAAGTAGTAGTTTCAGATTCGGAAATAATGCTTTCATCCGTTTCTTCTGATGCATTGCATGCAGCTATCATAAGCATTGATGCTGCGATAACAGCAGCGATCATTTTATTCTTCATTCTCACGCCTCCAATTAATAAATGTGTGCTTGTTTCTATGCACACAGATATACGGTCAATATACACCTTCATTAGTGAAAATGCGAATGGATATAAAAGAGAAGTATTCATATAATTCTCTAGTTAAAAACAGAAGTTAAAGAGGTTAATATAATGAAAGAATTCAAGCCAAAGCTGTTCTCTGTAATGAAGAACTATTCAACGGCACAGCTCATAAAAGATATCGTTGCGGGAATAATCGTTGCAATAATCGCACTTCCGTTATCAATAGCACTTGCGATCGCATCTGGTGTAGGACCCGAAGCCGGTATCTACACTGCAATAGTTGCAGGCTTTATAGTATCATTCCTTGGCGGAAGCAGAGTTCAGATAGCAGGTCCTACGGCAGCTTTTGCTACGATCGTTGCAGGGATCGTCATGAAGGACGGAACAGAAGGTCTTATAATCGCTACCGTTATGGCGGGAATAATACTGATCATAATGGGTTTCTGCAGATTCGGAAGCCTTTTAAAATACATTCCCGACCCTATCACGACAGGTTTTACGGCAGGTATCGCCGTAACTCTTTTTATCGGTCAGATAAAGGATTTCACCGGGATATCCTATCAGAATGGTGAGACGCCAATCGAGACATCAGAGAAGATAATGGCTCTCATCAACAATGCAGTAACAATCAATTGGCAGGCTGTAATGATCGGTGCCATAGCACTTGTTATCCTGATCGTATGGCCGATATTCTTCAAAAAGATCCCGGGCTCATTCATTACAGTCGTTGTAACAGCTTTTATTGTCGAATTCTTCCATCTAAATGTAAATACTATCGGCAGTTCATTTGCCGACATCAAGGCAGGATTGCCTCCTTTGAGCATCAGTCTTTCAATGTTCTCCATAGCATCTGTCAAAGCACAGTTTACGAATGCAATAACAATCGCATTTCTTGCAGGTGTTGAATCACTACTGTCCGCAGTTGTTGCAGACAGCATGATCGGTTCAAAGCACAAGCCAAATATGGAATTGATCGCACAGGGAGCCGGTAATATTGCATCAGCATGTCTGGGCGGTATCCCCGCAACAGGTGCCATCGCAAGAACAGCCGCCAACATCAAGAACGGCGGACGCACACCGATCGCCGGTATGGTTCATTCAATAACACTTCTTATAGTCGTTGTATTCCTGATGCCGTTTGCAAAACTGATACCAATGCCGTGTATAGCTGCCATCCTTTTCCAGGTTGCTTATAACATGAGCGGATGGCGCAGATTCGTAAAGCTCATCAAGAGTTCACCCAAGAGTGATATTACTGTGCTTGTCATCACTTTCGCGCTGACCGTGATCTTCGATCTCGTAGTGGCAATCGAGGTAGGCGTACTTCTTGCGGCAGTGCTCTTTATGCACAGGATGAGCGAAGTAACGCAGGTTGAAGGATGGAAAGATGTTGATCCTGATAATGATCCCGACAGCATCGATCTCCGTGTGCTTCCCAAATATACACTCGTATATGAGATCTCAGGCCCCATGTTCTTTGCAACCGCAGGAAAGATACTTCAGATCTCACCCAAGGAAGGAACTAAAGCACTTGTTCTCAGAATGAGAAGCGTCAGCACGATTGATGCAACAGCAATGCGCAATCTGGAACTTCTGTATGAGGAATGCCGCAGCAGAGGTGTGCAGCTTATCATGTCTCATGTAAATGAACAGCCGATGCGCGTAATCCAGAAAGCAGGGTTTAACAAAACTCTAGGTGAAGAGAACTTCTGCGCACACATTGATGATGCACTCTCAAGAGCTCAGGAAATAGCTGAAGAGAAAACTTCTTCAAGATAATCGCGGATTACCGAAACTGCTTCAACAAGGCCTTCGGGAATATCATCTCAATAGTAAAATGCATTGCACTGTTTGCCGCTCTCACCCTTAGTGACGTAGCCGACAGCGCTGGTATGTTCCCTGTCAATCTCCTGCGCAGAGAGATGACATAAATGCCGCACTTGTCTCAACCTTCAGGCAGTTTTATACTACATTTTCACCGTTAGGACATTCATCCCCAAAAGGTTCTGGTAATTCACTTTCTCAGCTATTTTAAATACAAGCTTTATGCCTACGTTCTTAACATTATCATCAGCAAGGGTCTTAACATATTCGGATGGATCGAAGAACTTACAGTTATCACGGATACGGAGTATCAGAGAGCCGTTACTGTAAACAACACGGATATCAATGGAGTGACTTTTGTTATCCTTTGTAAAGCCGTGTTCAATGACGTTGCCTGCCATCTCTTCGAGACACAGTCCGGCAAAAAAGGCACGACGTTTATCTATGCCTTTGCTGTGGCAGAATTCAATTACCCTGTGGGATATCTCCACCACTTCATTCACACTTCTGACCGAAATGTCCATCCTGTCACCTTCACCTGCCCCAAAACCTTTGGGGATCGCCATCAGATCTTCCAAAGTCAAAGGTAAACGTCTGTTTGAGATCCAAGCAGCAATAAAGATAACAATGCAGCATATGATACCGTTAAGCACATTGGCAATATACAAACCATTCATCTTCAGTATCGGAATAAGGATAAAGCTGCACGCTACAACACCTGCCATTCCGTCAACAACAGGCAACACGATCGAGAGTGCCTTCTTCTCTGCCGACTGGGCAAAACATGCAAAATGAAGGCTTATAATTGCAAGAGGCATGCACAAAGGCAGGATCCTAAATCCCATTACAGTCATCTGATATACAGGAGCGGATCTGTCCTGATAGAACAGCATTGTCAAAGGTTCGGCAAAAACAACGAGGAGGATGACAATACCAACCATCACGAGCATCCCCTTTGTAAAAGCAATCTTCATAGTATCAACAAGGGATCTTCTGTCTCGCTCTCCGATGCTGATCGAGAACAGCATCCTCGTAACGGCGATCATTCCGAACGGAACGGCCCATATAACTGCAAGAAAAGAATTGGATGCGGCAAAAGCAGACAAACCGACGCTTCCCACATATTTAAGAACCAGAAAGTTTACTATAAAACATCTGAACATCTCTACGAACCTTGATAGAGCACCTGCGTAACCGAGCTTCACGATATCCGATGCATCGTGCCATACACATGACTTAACAGAGAACTTCCATTCGCTTTTACCGCTGATGTAGTATATTGCAAGAACACCCAGGAATACCCATGATGCGATAGAAGAAGAAAGCCCCAAACCAAATGCATCCCACGGAAGGATAACAACAAAGACGTGGTCTAGTATTCCGTTTACGATAAAACATACGATGCTTGCAGCCATTGTACGTTTTGTCTGATTCTCAAGTGACAGAAAGGCAAAGAGCTGCTGGCCAATAACTAAAGCAGGCACGCCTATCGCCTGTCCTAACATATATCTGTTCAGCATTATCAGATCAGGCTCTGTAGACACAAGGATTCTTGTTCCGCCCGTAACCACACCTAACACTATAACAAGTGATGTCAGAACTGATACAGCAAAAGCAAAGACTATAGTAACCGTAAAAACACTGTTAATGTGTTTCCTGTCTCTTGCCAGATATCTTCCATAGAGGATCTGCGCTCCTGATATGATCATCATGCTTGCCGCATAAAGAAAATGATTAAAAGGGCCAAAAAGGCCGATCGCGCTCATTGCGGTCTTACCAACCACATTACTCGCATAAAGACTGTCAACGATACCATTAACCGAATTTACCACGATGAGCAGGATCTGGAACGGCAGCAGTCTGAAAAACAGGCCTGTCAGAAGTTTGTACTCTGATGATCTTTCTTTCATATTCTGCCCCATAATTCTTTCAAAGATGATTCGTAATCAGTATCTATCAATACTATCTCTTCACCGGCCTTGCGGTACCCGTTGATGATAAGATGGTTCTCATTTATCAGATATTCAGGCGATAAGCATGAATCATCAAGTCTCACTTCTATGTCAGATGCGTGAGCCTTTATATCTTCAAAATATTCTTCAATATAGTTGTCTGTAAAAGCAAGACAAATAAACCTTATTGACGGCAGATACCGTTCATCGAAGTCCTTCCGCCAATCAAAAGGAACATAACAACCCTCGACAATCAGACTCTGCTCATTCTCTATGGCAGTCTTGATAATCTCTCTGACTACCGGCCACAGATACCCGGTTAAACTATCATCATCTTCTGCTGTGAGATCAGTATTTCCACTCCGGATCAGTCCCATCTTAAGATGATCGATCGACAGATACGGAACTTTATACTTCTCCAGCAATCTCTGTGCCAGATATGTTTTCCCACAATGAGTGGCCCCGGTTATCAAAGTGATCATTTCTTTATATGCTGTACCAGATTGATCCCAAAGCCCGATGGAGATACCAGCATAGCAGATTTGGAACTGCTTGTTCCTACAGTCTTATCACCGTAGACGTTTTTAAATCCGCGTGAAAGCAAAAGCTGATATGCTTCATCAAAATCATCCACATTAATACGGATAGCTATCAAATCCTGAGGCAGCTGAATCTCCGGTTGTGAGATATCAATACAAAAACCATTGGCATCCTTCATTCGTATTCCTTCGACATTAAGGTCGCCGATTCCGGTAGGATTATGTCTCTTCTCAAATCCTAATTCCTCGAACAACTGAACTGCAGCCTCTGCATCATTAGTAACGATCTGCGGATTAAATGTTGTGATCTTCATGTTGTGGTCTCCCTTCAATTAGTATTTCTTATAGTTTTCATATCGTTCAATCAGCCGGCTTTACACTTCCGCAATTCATGCAGAAAGCGCCGTTATTGCTGCTTTGGCAAAGCGGGTAGATCCATTCCTGTGCCGAAGCATATTCTTCATCGGTAAACAAAGTCCTGCCGGTTGAAGGAAAATCATTATCGCTCATAGTAAAACCCCTTCTCTTATCTTTTCCGTCAAAAGGATTAATCAGTCATTTTGATCTGTAATATCAGGAATGGTATAAACAAAGCTCATGACGTCATCAATGTCGTTGATCTCGCTGATCCTCCAGTCTTTCTGCCCGTCGACGTTCTCGAAAACTACAACAGCATCAACTGTTATCCTATCCTCACATGCTTTAAGGTCTTCCAAGACTTCTTCAAAGCTGTCATGCGGATCGTTATAGACCGACCTCCAGTCCACCATCTCAAATGTCACATCAAGAGATGCCTGGTTGTCATCAATATGTGCAGACGTGACATCGTATTTCATAACGATAGTTGAAGCAATGTATTCTGTGCACGATACGAATCCTTCTCCTGCTTTATCGCCAAGATCAGATGTGTCAAAGAGTGATTCCGCCTCTTTATAATCTTCATCTTCTCCGGTCCAGTTTGCAAGTTCTTTTGCTGCTTCAAAATCCAATTCATTCAATGCCTTATTAAAGTTTGCAAGCCTGTCAAACATTGCGCCCATGCTCTGACGGACTCCAAAAATATCACAGCCTGCGAAAACAAAGACCATGGCAACACTCAACACCGCAGCCGTAATTCTTCTCTTGCCTTTAATTACTGTTCCCATCAATAAGATCCCCTTCTACTCACAAAATTCCAGATCCACATTATTATCTCTCATATATTGCTTAACAACATCCAGATCCTCTATAGGAAGCGATAATCCTTGAATGGTGTTGTCTTTGGGAACGAAGAAAACATTGTATTTGAACACACGCACAATACTGAATGCCGACCAGTAAAACTTTGTATCACTGATACCGTTGACTTTAAGTAATATACCCTCTGTCTCCAAAACGGTTTTTCTGTCTTTAGACAGATTCATCAATGCCTTGACAGACTTATGCATATTGATCAAACGTGGTATGTATAAGATAACGATTGCCAGATAGAATCCGGAACACATATAAACTATGATTGAACCGGTAAAAGCACCAACAATGATAAGACCTATAAGAATAAGAGAAAGCAAAACAAGCAAAGCAGTTGTTATAGATATATTATCTTTGACCGCAGCTTTGGGATTCTTAAGCAGAGTCTTAAGGCTGCACATGATATTTACCATCTCCCTGGCACGTTCTTTGGAGAAACCGAATGATTCCAATTCCATTGTTATTGCCTCCACCCTTGTCGAATTTTACTGACGGTCGACAATTGTCCCGACAAGACAATTATACCATAGGCCTCCTAATCAAAACGGCAGCAACGACATTTGATAATATCTGACAATTTGCTGTACAATATGACTATCTTTATGGAATGAGGATAATCTTATGGACAAAAACGATGTAAAACTCCGCCCGATACAATGTCCTGCCTGCGGCGGCGCGATAGAGTTTCCGGTCGGACGTAATAAGGCAACCTGCACGTTCTGCGGCAATGAAGTCGTAGTTGATGAAGCCGGGTGGCTTGGGAAGCTTGATGAATTCGAGATGAAGATGAAGAATGCCGAGTGCGCTTTGGAGAACAAGGAATGGGAACACGCCCGCCAGCTGTTCGAAGCGTGTCTTGCGATCAACGAGACAGATGCCAGATGTTTCCGTGGAATCATTGAAGCCAGGACAAGGGGCCTCACGGCTTGTTTCTCCGAGAAGACAGAGCCCATGTACCACTGCTATATAAGCAGGGCCGGTGCTAATGCAGACCCGTCATTTGTTGAGAGATATACTGAATTCCTGCGCAAGGCCGCGGACAACGATACGGCTTCAGCCGCATCCCACGCCAAGGAGAACATCACTTATTTCCAGAATGTGATTGAGGCAAAGCGTGAACGCATCGCAGATCAGGAGAAGACCATACAGGAGATCAAGGCCAAGCCTGAACTTGAGATTGCGGAGAAGAAATACGGAAGCGCCAAATCCGGCCTGGCATTCTCCACTGTAATGCTCGTCCTTGGACCCATAATCTCAGTGGGACTTATCATACTCGCTGTTATCTTGATCATTAAATGCTTCAGCGGCAATGTGCATATCGCCGGTATAATCGCATCCTTTGTTGGCGCATTGATCTTCGCTGCCATCACGAGATTCATTTGGAAGCACTACCATGGCACGGTCCAAAGGTTCAAACACAACCGTGTTGTAAAACTCCAGGAAGACCACATTAATGACGAGCACAAAAAGAATAATTCAAAGCAGATAGAAAACCGCAAGTCTGATATCGAGCTGACAACCAATGATATTGCATCCCTTGAGAAGGCAATCGCTGAGCAGAATGAATATCTCGCGATCGACCGATCATTAAGGATCGCTTATTTCGAGAAGATGCATTTCGACGCGGCGGGAATCACAAACGACATTACAGTCGATCCTGCCATAATGAAATTCTGTGAGATGGAACGCAGCACAAAGCCGCTTGCCGGATATAAAACGCTTACAAAAATAAAATAAAACCCTGCTTAGCATAGACATATACCATGTTTACTCTATAATCTAGGACAGTGGTAACACTTCAATTAACTGTAAAGGGGTAGAATCCTATGAAAGAAATGAAAAAGATCACATCACTGCGGCTGGAATCATTAAGCAGACATTAATAACTGAAGAACTATTTGTATGTATTAACAGGGGTGCTCAAAAAAGCATCCCTGTTACCTTTATAAATTGATAAACTAATTTTATGAAAATATATCTTGCCCCGCTCGAAGGAATTACAGGTTATATTTTCCGCAATGCCTATTGCGGGATATACGGTAACGTCGACAAATACTTTACTCCATTCATCTCACCCTCCGCAAAAAGTCCGATGACACCGCGGGAAAGAAAAGATGTTGCTCCTGAAAACAACGAAGGAATAAACCTCGTCCCCCAGATCCTTACTAACACATCAGAGTGTTTTATAGCAGCAGCAAAAGAACTTCATGACATGGGTTATAACGAGGTAAATCTCAACCTCGGTTGCCCTTCAGGAACAGTCTGCGCGAAAGGAAAAGGCTCCGCCTTCCTTCCGGAAACACTTGAACTTCAGCTTTTTCTGGATGACATCTACTCCTATGCCGGATCCAACAACATGAAAATATCTATCAAGACAAGACTTGGGTACTATAATCCGGATGAGTTTTATGATCTCGTGGATATCTTCAATGCCTTTCCGATAAGCGAGCTGATCATACACCCCAGGATAAGATCTGACTTTTATAAAGGTGAACCGAGAAAAGAATACTTCGCTTATGCTATTGAACATTCAAATTGTCCTCTCGTATACAACGGAAACATCTTTACCTGTAAAGATTACGACGAGCTGTCATCCGTATTCAGCAGTAATCCTGATCCCGTAATGCTGGGAAGAGGGCTTATTTCCGACCCGTCTCTTGCAGACAAACTTAAAGGTTTTGAATCGGAAACCGACTTCGTAAAGTTTGGAAGATTTCACAACGCCCTATATCATGAGTATCAGAAGATCATGTCCCCCGACATCAATGTCCTTTACAAAATGAGGGAATTATGGTCTTATTGGCAGGTCCTCTTTGATGGCAAAGAACGCGACATCAAGCGTCTGATGAAAGCAAAGAAATACATAGAATATGAGGATGCTGTAAGCAGCATCCTCATAAGCAAATGATATCAGTTTGAATTACATCAGATCACACGATCTTGTTACCGCAAAAATCGCAATACTTCTTATCAAATAATCCCATAATTACCTCCCCTAACTGCAATATACTGCTTCATTAGTTTCCGTGGGAACAAGATAATTATACCATATACGCATGGTTCATTTTCTGGGAGTTTTTGCTGCCAGCCTAATCTAACCAGCTTATCCATCATTAATCTCAATTACAAAATGCACTGTAGTCAAATGTTCCGCTCACTTCATTGCCATCGTCATCAAATTCCGTGTATTCCAGAGTTTTTGTCTCAGGATCAAATGACGATACGTGACGATCCCACATGGAACTGAATGAGTCATCGTTTGCAGA
>Ga0247611_10003652_pt1 | contig 22480 bp, 13 predicted proteins | sample 177DNAGHGhighgp2_FD_192422 | JGI IMG/M metagenome (GOLD analysis project Ga0247611, IMG submission 192422) | Sheep rumen microbial communities from Palmerston North, Manawatu-Wanganui, New Zealand - 1770 DNA GHGhigh gp2 | ecosystem: Host-associated > Mammals > Digestive system > Stomach > Rumen... | reverse complement strand
CTGGGCCTCGCACAGGGCATAATGGCCGTTCGCCAGCTGCTGCCGCATGAACTCGTCGGCAGCGGCCTTCGCGGCCTGCCAGCGCGCGGCGCTGTAGTTGCCGTAGCAGGTGTACTCGTCGGCCTGCGGATGCCACTTCTTGTCTGAATTGAAGGTGGGCGAAGCGGCGAAGCAGAGGGTCCGGAGCTTGAGGCCCAGCGCGGCGGCCCGCGTCATGCGGCCGTCGTCTGCGGCGCTCACGGCCCACGGAAGGTCCGGCGCAGCCTCGTCACAGAGCCGGACAATGAAATCCACCGTCTCCGCGAAGGTGTTGCGGGGATAGTGCATCTCCTCGGCCGGATCCACGGCGTGATCCAGAATCGGAACGCCGCCCAGGTAGCGGAGCATGTTGGCATAGGCAATGGCCATGCACACCTTGGCCTCGGCCTTTTTCTGGGCCAGGAGGGCCGGATCGGCATTCGGAATGCGGTCGGCGTTCTCCAGGAACACCCAGGCATAGTAAATGGCCATATAATCCTTCTCGCTGCCGAAACGATAGGTTTCGCCGCCCGCGTAGCCGCGGGACAGGTTGGCGGAAAGACCGCCGGAGTAGTAGAGGTTATTCGGACCGTCGCTGTCCGAATGCTTGTTGGAGATGAAATGGTCGGTGATGGACTCCAGGAAATCCGACCCCATCTTGGAATCGAAGGAAGAGACCAGTCCGTACGGGAGATAGTAGTAGGCCGAGGTCAGCACCTTGTCAGCGTCTTTCAGAGAGGCGAACAGGGTGTCGATGGTCGCGCCGGAAGTCTCCGGGGCCTTGGACAGGCCGGCGTCTCCCAGTTTCAGGCTTTCACAGGCGACCAGGGCGGCGCCCACGAGGGCGATTGTCAGTATTTCAGAGAATCTTTTCATGGTACGCCCGTTTTAAAAGTTGATACTCAGTGCCATGTTGTACGTCTTCACCAGCGGATACTGGCCATTGGAAGAGCTGGATTTGGCCTCCGGGTCCTGCAGTTTCATCTGGGAGAAGGTAAGGAGGTTGTAGCCCGTGAACATCAGGCCCACGGAACTGATCCCCAACTTGTCGAAGAACTTGTTGCGGGTGAAGGTGTAGCCGAAGCTCGCGCTCTTGAGACGGAGGTAGGATGCATCCACGGTCCAGAGGGTGGAATCCTCGGAGTTCCACGGGTAGTTGGTCTTCGTGAAGCGCGGCAGGGTACCGTCCTCGCGGCCCGGCGCCCAGGGATTGTCATTGTCGATCCAGGAGTTCTCCGCAAAAATCTTCAGGAGGCCGCGGTGGCCGGAGTTCGTGAACGGAATCCGGTAGTCGGCGTTCCAGACACGGCTTACATTCGTGGCGGCGATCCAGTTAAGGGAAAGATTGAAACCCTTGTAGCCGAACTTCCAATTGGAACCGAACAGGTATTCCGGACGGTTCGGATACCCATCATACATCTTGTCAAGGCCGTCGATGACATGGTCACCGTTGAGGTCCTTGTACATACAGTCGCCCGGATACACCGCATTGGAAGGCTGCGGCAGGTCCGGATTCAGGTGCAGGACACCGTCATCGCCGGTATAGAAGTCACTCTTCTGATACAGGCGCTCGAACTGATACAGCATGTAGCGGCCGGTGGGACCGCCGGTCTCACGCTGATAGTCGTACTGGGGCGTCACCTCGCCTTTCTCAATGATCTTGTTACGGGCAAAGGTGACGTTGCCGGAAAGGTCATAGGTGAAATTGCCGATATGGTCCTTCCACCCGAGTTCAATCTCGTAACCATGATTGTCCACGATACCAAGGTTCATGACGGGCGCATCGTAGGGGATGACACCGGGAAGGATCGGATCAATCAGAATACCGGTCCGGTGCTCCTGGAAGATATCGCCGGAGAAATGCAGGCGGTAGTTGAACAGGTCGAAATCCAAGCCTACATTGGCCTTGAGCGCCGTTTCCCAGGTCACGCCTTTATTGCCCGGAGTGCCCAGTTCGTAGCGCGGCACGCCGTCGCTCTTGCCGGTACCGAAATAATAGACGCCGGCTTCGTTCCAGACACCGTCCATATACATGAAACGGATGGTGTTACTCAAGTCGTTGCCTACCTTTCCGATGGAAGCGCGAACCTTGAGGAAGTCCACCCAGGGGGCCTTTTTCATGAATTTTTCTTCGGAAATCACCCAGCCCAGGGAGGCCGACGGGAACAGGCCGTACCGGGTCTTGCCCGGCGCGAAGTTTTCGGAACCGTTGTAACCGGCAGAGACATCCACGAGATACTTGTCGGCATAGCCGTAGGTGGCGCGGGCCACCCAGCCCACATAGCCGCGGGGCAGCCACTGGTAAGCCATGGAACTGCCGTCCTTCTTCGGATAGTAGTCGCGGGACTGGTTGTATAGCAGCAGGCCGCTGACCGCGTGCTTGCCGGCGAATTTCCGGCTGTAGTCCAGCCGCGCTTCGAGGTACCAGTCCTTGTCGTCATCCGTGGATTCGCCGTAGCTCAGCGTGGGCTGGCTGCCGCTGATCACCGGGACGTAGGTGCGGTCGAAGGCCGGGTCAGCCATGTTCAGGCCCGAGCCGTCGGCCCAGGAAGCATACTCGATGGTCTGGTGGTAGCCGCCGGAACCGGTGCGCTTCTTGGTGAGTGCCATGTCGGTGTCATAACTGCCTTTCACTGAAGCGCTGAGGCCCTGGGTGATGAAGTCCAGCCGCTGGGTGATGGTCATGTCCATCCCGAGGGTGGTCTTGTACTTGGCCTGGTAGCCGGACCAGTAGTAGTACTCCCAGCCGTTCCATTTCGTAAGGCCGTCCGGAAGGGCGTCGTAGGAGACCACCGTCACCGGCATGCCGTTCACGATGCCCGGCGAGGCCGTCGGATGGGCCCACAGCATGGTGAGCATCCAGATGTTGCCGCGGTCGCTGTCCAGCGGTTCGCGGGTGTTTCCGATCACGCCGCTGATGTTGAACTTCATGTCCGTGGTCTCGGTGAGCTTGAAGTCCAGGTTCGCGCGGTAGTTGTACCGGTTGTAGGAATAGTTGTTGTCGTAGGTGACGTCCGGGATCTGCTTCAGCAGGCCGTTCTGGAACATGTAGCCCATCGACACGAAGTAGCGGACCTTGTCCGAGCCGCCCGAGATGTTGATGTTGTTCTTGGTCTGGAGGAAGGCCTTGCGGAACATCAGCTCGTGCCACTGCGTGTTCGGGAACATGATGGGGTCGCTGCCCGTGCGGTAGGCCTCGATGGCCTCCGGCGTGAAGTACAGGCCAGGATCCGTCTTGCCGTCGTTCCACTGGTACACGTTGTAGTACCGGGCGAAATCGTAGCTGGAGCACTGTGTGATGTAGGACATCGGAACCTGCGCGCCCGTGATGGAACTCACGGAGATCTTGGGTTTCCCCGCATCGCCGCGCTTGGTGGTGATGATGACGACGCCGTTCGCGCCGCGGACGCCGAACACGGCCGTGGAAGCCGCATCCTTGAGGATCGAGAGACTCTCGATCTCGTTCGGATCCACGGTGTTCATCGGCCTTTCCACGCCATCCACGAGGATGAGCGGGGAGGCGTTGGAGTCGGACAGGGAACCCACGCCTCGGATGTAGATCCGGGCATAGTCTTCACCCGGCTGTCCGGTTTCCTGGACGGTGGTCACGCCGGGCATCTGGCCGGCGAGGATGTTCGTGACGTCGGCAACCGGGGCCTTGACGAGGGCCTTGTTGTCGATGGAAGTGAGCGCACCGGTGACGGTCGCCTTGGTCTGCGTACCGTACGCCACCACGACCGTCGCCTCGATGGACTGCGTATCGTCGCGGAGCACCACGGTCAGTGTGCGCTGTTTCCCCACCGTCACCTCCTGGGTGACATAGCCCAGGGCCTGCACTTCGAGGACGGCGTCCTCACCCGGTACGGTCAGGGTGAAGCTTCCGTCCACGTCGGCAGCCACACCGGTGGTCGTCCCCTTCAGGGTGACGCCCGCACCGATCACCGGCAGGCCGTCCCCGTCCACGACATGACCTTTCACGGTAATGCCCCGGTTCTGCGCGGAGGCGAGGGCCCCCGACAGTCCCAGCAGACACAGGACAGCAGCCAGTTTTGCGAAATGGACTACTTTGTGTTTCATGGGTTAGTGTTAGTTGGTTAATATATTTGTTATAAATCAGTTTCCTTTCCATAGACCCCCTTGAGGAGGAACTGGAATCACAAACCCGGACTCCGGTTCGGAGCAGGCGGCGCTTCGGAACAGCAAGAGGAACAACGCGGCAGGCATGTGTGCCGGTCGTTCCAGATCCTATTCTATTTCAGTAGTTTGAAAATCTTTTGAGAGAGTTCTGCATTCTCGTACACGCCTACGAAATCCTCGGCATGCGGGCCGTAGGCGAAGACCGGCACGATGATGCCGTTGTGCCCCTTCGTGGAGAAGTGGACCTTTACGCTGCGGTCCTCCAGGGAACCGCCCACGAGGGTGAGTCCGCCGGTGGCGTGGTCCGCCGTCACGATGACGAGGGTGTGACCGTCCTTCTCCGCAAACTCGAGCACCTTGCCGATGCACTTGTCAAAGTCGAAGAGCTCCTCGGCCATGTGCCCCACTTTGTTGCGGTGCGCCCAGTCATCGATCTGGGAGCCTTCGATCATCAGGAAGAAACCCTTCCTGTTGTCCAGCAGCTCCAGGGCCTTCTCCGTGCAGTTCGGGAGCACGGGGCCGCGGTCCAGTACCGGATCCAGGTCCAGCGGACCGAAGAGGCCCACCAGGGGTCCTTTCTCCACCTTCATCAGGTCTTCCTGCGTGTCCACGAAGGTGTAGCCCTTCGCTTTCATCTCCTCGATGAGGTTCCGGCCGTCCTCGCGCTGGTCCCAGAACTGGCGGCCGCCGCCGGTGATGAAGTCCACGCCGCTGTCCACATACTGGGCGGCGAGCTCCGCCTCCATGTGGCGGTCGGGCGCGTGATTCACGAAGTCCGCCGGGGTGGCGTCGTTGATGCGGCAGGTCACGGCGAGGCCCGTGCGCATGCCTTTCTGCCGCGCCCGATGCAGGAGCGTCACAAAAGGCTTCCCTTCCGGATCCTGGCCGATGTAGCCGTATTTGGTCTTGGCACCGGAGGAGATGGCGGTGCCACCCGCACAGGAGTCGGTGATGAGTTTGTCCGTACAATAAGTCCGGGAATAGCCCGCCACCGGAAAGTTGTCGAGGTTCAGGCGTCCCCCGTTGAGGGTCCAGCCCACGCTGATCTGTTCCAGGCCCATCCCGTCGCCGATCATCACGATGATGTTCTTGATCCGCTTGGATTTGGGCTGTTTCACCGTCACGGTTTCGTAAGGGACGGCGACCGTGTACTTGTCATCGTCGCGGAACTTGTCGTCCGCGTACTTGGAAAGGTCCCGGCCGGGGTCCGTCTGCGCTCCCGCGGAGACGGACCAGCCGAGTACCAACCAAAACAAACCAACAATATGTTTTTTCACAGGATAGGTATTTATTCTCGTTCAAAATGGATTCCCTCCGGATTCTCCACCCGGCAGGTGACAGTCTTGCGCTGACCGGGGAGAAGCGGGAAGAAGTTGTCGGACCAGAAAGCCGGGACGACGAGGTTGCCCCCGGCATCCTTGGCCTTCAGGATATTCATCGGGACGACGGTCTGCGACTTGTTCGTGAGGGTGATCCTGTCACCCTCCACCGTCATTTCCACATCGGCCTCGGGCCGGTCGAAGACGAAGCGGAGGCCGGTCCATTCCGCGATGGGCGTAACGTACCAGTTCGCCTTGTCCCAGGCGTAGGTGTTGTCCTTTGCACCCAGGCAGTAGAAGTTGTCGGCGACGGGCGTTCCGTCCGTGTCCGTCAGGGCCAGGGCCACGAAATGCGGCTTTCCGTCGTATTTCTTCAGGTCGAAGACCGGAACCACCTCGCGGTAGCCCACCTTCACTTCCCGGGTCTGTTCCCCGATGAGCCTGGATGCGGCGTCATACACCTTTACCGTCGCCTTGAGCGGCTGCCCCTCCGTACTCTCATTCACGGCGCAGACCTTCCGCGTCGCGTAATCGAAGATCAGCTGGCGGGGTTCGCAGGCTTTCTTCGTACCATAGTAGCCGGCCGTCGGAACCCCATAATAATCATACTGTTGCCAATACAGGGAAGGCCAGGCGGAATTGAGCATCCACTGGACGATGCCGGTCGTTTTCGGGACCCGTACCCGGAACGCCTCGAACATCGCGCGCGTACCGTCGTAATCCACGGCATGGGCCTTCCGGACGAAGTCCTCCAGGGAATCGAAACCGCCGTACAGGCCGTTCACCGTCTCCTGCAGCACCCGGGTCGTATTCATCGCGGAGGTAGAGGCGGTGCAGTGGTAGTCCCACACGTCGGAAAGCGGCCACAGGGCCTCCGCCGGGATCATTTTCTTCAAGGACTCCAGCTGCGGCAGGTTCGCGCCGATGCCGGTTTCCGTATTCCAGCCGAAGGCGCCGCCCGCCTGCGTATCCTTGTACCAGTAGTCCGGTCCCACATACTCGTAAGGGCCTTCCATTTTGGTGCCCGACCACCCTGCCAGGCTCTTCTGGTTCTTGGCGGAGCAGATGTACGGACGGTAGTCTTCTTTCCCGAAGATCTCCAGGTAGCGCCTCTCCAGGCCCGGATTCGGGATGCGGTCGCTGCCCGTGAGCCAGGAGATGACCGAGGGATGGTTGTGCAGGCGCACGACCTGGTCGCGGAAATATCTGACGGCCAGTTCCTCGGACTCCGGCGTGTTGATGCAGCCGTAGCCCTTCACCTCGGGAAGGCCGCAGTAGTCTTCCCACTCCCACTGGCAGCTGAAGCCCACGAGGGCCAGCACGCCGCAGGCGTCGCAGAGATCATAGACCGTATCGTCCTTGCCCCAGATGTTCTCGAAACGGATGAGGTTCATGTTCATGTCCTTCACGTACTGAACCTGCCGGGCGATGGATTCGGGGGTGTCGCGCAGGAAGATGTCGTCGGTCCAGCCGGCTCCCTTCAGGAGGATGTCCTTCCCGTTCAGGGTCATCTGCCGGTATCCGTCCTCCGTCAGGCGGCTCTCGATCTGGCGGACGCCGAAGGTCGCGTCCTTGCAGTCGGAGACGGCGTCCTTCTCCATCACTTTGACGGACAGCCTGTACAGCTCGGGACGTCCCAGGTCCCAGGTCCACCAGACCCGGGGCTTGTCGAGGTGCAGGAGGGAGGCCTCGGCGGGGGTCAAGGTAACGTCCTTCGTCTCTCCGGAAGCGAGGGTCACCGGGACGGATGCGTTACCACCCTCGAGTTCCAGGCCCAGGACCGCCTCCACCGGCCGGTTTTCCCGGTTGCACAGCCTCACCCGGACCTTCAGGTCCGCGCTGGCGAAGGTTTCCACGTCCAGATCCGGGATGACATAGACATCCTCGACGGACACGGCCCCCGTCGTGTGCAGGGTGACAGGGCGGACGATGCCCATGCTCTCGTCCAGCGGGCGGGGATTCCAGTCCACAAAGCCGATGTTCAGGTCGCCCTTCTGCGCCCGGCGGAGCTTGACTTCCAGCTTGTTGCCCCCCTTTAGAATCCCGGTCACATCATAGGCGCGCCGGATGAAGACGCCGGCCGTGGTGTCGGAGGAGGCCAGCTGTTTCCCGTTCAGGAACACGTCGGCGTAATAGCCCAGGCCGTCAAACACGAGTTCCGTGTGCTGTCCTTTGGCCGGCTTGCCGGCGAAAGTGGTCCGGTAAGTCCAGACTTCGTCGAAAACAGCCTTGTCCACCTTCTCATAATTCCTCCCTTCCAGGAGGTCCCGGCCGAAGAAACCGGCCTCATACAGGGTTCCCGCCACGGTGGAAGGAACGCAGGCGGCATACTGCTCCGCCGCCCCCTCGCGGGAAAGCGTCCAGCCCACGGAGAGTTCCGTCCGGTCGCCGGCGGTCGGCGCCACTCTTGTACATGCCATCGTCGCGGCCATGGCCATCATGCAAATCAAAACTCTTTTCATTTCTCTTTTCATCGTTTTGAAGATTTCTCCACTCGCTTCGCTCGGTCGAAATGACAATGGCTATTTTGAGTACGGGACCATTCCTTTTGTCATTTTGAGCGGAGCCCGAAGGGCGGAGTCGAAAAATCTAAATCATCGACGCGCCGATCACCGGCAGGTCGTCATTGGTACAAATGTCAATGCGAAGGCGCTCCAGGGCCTTCCCGTAGGGGAAATGGTCCCGGAGGTACTTTTCCAGGGAGGCGCGGAAGAACGGTTCGTTGTTGGCGATGCCGCCGGACAGTGCGATCCGGTCGGGGTCATAGGCGAGCATCACCGTGTGGAGGAGGGCGCCGAGGTGGCGGCCGAAGGCCTCGAACAGGGCCAGGGCCTCCGGGTTTCCCTCCCGGGCGGCCTTGGCCGCATCCATGCTGTCCCATCCGTTGTCGGTAAGGAACTTCTTGCTGGTGAAGTCCTCGATGATGGAGCCGCCGTAAGGCAGGGCGCACAGTTCGCCGGCGCCGCAGTTGGCCCCGCAGAAAAGTTTGCCTTCGTGCACGATCCCGAGGCCGACACCCGTCCCGAGGGTGATCACCACCAGGACTTCCGGCTTGTCCTCCGCAGGATAAGAGGCGTAAACACCCATCGCGAAGCAGTTCGCGTCGTTGTTCACATCGACCGGAACGCCGAATTCCTTTTCCAGGTATTCCTTGAGGTGCACCTCTTTCCAGGAGGGGATGTTCAGCGCGTCATAGACGATGCCGCGGTGGATGTCCACGACGGTCGGAACGCCGATGCCGATCCGCTCCACCTCCGGACGGATGATCCGGCGGACCTGTGCCGACAGATAGTCCAGCGTCTCTTCCAAAGAGGCCTCCTTCGGAAAGGAGGGGACCGAAAACCTCCGCTCGATTTTCCCGGCCTGAACGAGGCCGAAGCTGATATTTGTACCTCCGATGTCTATGCCCAGTGTCATATGTTATTGTAATAATTAAAAAAAGTCAGCCACCGGTTATTTCTAATAAATTTTAAAATCAAATCGAATAACAGTGGTTCTTTTGCAAAAATAGAGACAAATACGGGGTATCAAACGAATATTTGCGTATTTGAATACACAAATTGCGTCAATTTGTTTTTTGAGTCGGGAAAATTTGCCATCTTTGGCCTTGAAACTGAAACTGATTGACCATGAGCGCGAAAACCTTCTCCTATCTCCTCTGCGCATTCTTATTGACAGGCGCGTGCGCGAAGCCCTGCACGGTCCGCTGGACCGAAGGGGCCACCGATCCCGAAACCCGGACGACCGTCCACCAGCTGGAAATCCTGAATCCGCCCGCCGGGACGGACTGGACCCTCTGGTTCTGCCAGTTCCGCACCCCCGTCAAGATGGAGGAAGGCGCGCCCGGCAGCATCGACCATATCGCCGGCTCGCTGTACCGGGTGGTTCCGGCCGCGGACACGAAGGGCAAGACCATGACGCTCCGCTATGAGGCGCGGGCCCTGGTGAACCGGGGCCGGGCGCCGGAGGCCTTCTATCTCCAGAAGAAGGGGGGAAAACCGGTTCCCGTGGAGCTGGAATATGTCTTCCTGCCCGCCGAGCCCGTGCAGTCCTTCACCTATAATCCCGTGGAAACGACGGCTTATGACATGATTCCCCGTCTCAAAAGCGTCACCCCGGGCGATGGGACCGTGGACCTCGGCAAGGTCGATGTCCCTGATGCGACGATCGTTCCGGGTCGGAAGCCGGGGTGGTACCGGATTACCGTGGAGGATCCGATGAAAGTGGAGGCGGCCGATGAGGACGGCGCTTTCTGGGCGGCGGTCACGGTGGAGAACCTGCGCCGCAATGCCGCCGGGAAGGAGATTCCCGCCGCGGTCATTGAGGACTGCCCGGACCTTCCCTACCGCGGCATCATGCTGGACGTAAGCCGGAACTTCACCCGGAAAGAGGACGTGAAGCGGCTCCTGGACATCATGGCCCACTACAAGCTGAACTACCTGCACTTCCACCTGGGGGACGACGAGGGCTGGCGCGTGGAGATTGACGGTCTTCCCGAACTCACCTCCTACGGGGCATTCCGGGGCATTCCTGAACTGAAGGAGGATGGCAGCATCGACGAAAAGGACGCCATGATGTCGGGCTTCTGCGGCTCACTGGACCGGAACGATGCGGAATCTCCCGCCAACGGCTATTATTCGAAGGCCGACTACATCGACCTGCTCCGCTACGCCTGGGAGCGCCGGATCCGCGTGATTCCGGAATTCGACACCCCGGGACACTCCCGCGCCGCCATCAAGTCGATGGACTACCGGGCCCGGACGACCGGGGACCGGACCTACCTGCTGTCCGAACCGGAGGACACCTCCAAGTATGTCTCGGCGCAGGATTTCACGGACAACGCCCTGAACGTCGCCTTCCCGTCCACCTACGCGTTCCTGGACAAAGTCTTCGACGGCATCATCGCCCTGTACAAGGAGGCCGGCGTGCCGCTGGAGGCAGTCCATGTGGGCGGCGACGAGGTGCCGGAGGGCGCGTGGGAGGGCTCCCCCGCCTGCCAGGCCCTGATGAAAGAAAAGGGCCTGAAGGACATCAACGAACTCAAGGACTATTTCATTTCCCGCGTGCTGGACATCGCCGAGGCCAAGGGCGTCAAGATCGCCGGCTGGCAGGAAGTGGCGCAGCACCTGAGCCCCGCGACCTTCGACCGGCTGCGGAAGAACCTTTTCTTCGCGAACCTCTGGACCGTCTCCCACGGCCGCGATGTACTCGCGTATGAATTTGCCAATCAAGGAGTTCCCGTTGTCCTTTCCAACGCGCCGAACTATTATTTCGACTTCGCCTACAACGACTCCAAGCTGGAGCGCGGCCACAACTGGGGCGGTCTCGTGGACGAGCGCCGGTGCTTCTCCTTCCTGCCGTATGACCATTACAAGTCCGTCCGCTGGGACGACCACCGGAAAATCGTGGACATTTCCCATGCCGGCGACGGCAAGCCGGCCCTCACCCCGGCGGGGAAACCGTTCATCATCGGCGTCCAGGGCCAGCTCTGGGGAGAGACCATCCGAAACTTCGACCACGTGACCTATTACCTGTTCCCGAAGTCCGTGGGTCTGGCGGAGCGAGGCTGGAACGCGGAGCCCGCCTGGAGCGAAACCACCGTCTCCGACGACCCGGCTTTCCTGGAGGATTTCGACCGGTTCTTCAGCATCGTCGTGGACCACGAATATCCCTATTACGAAGGGCTGGGGATTTCCTGGCACCGGAACTGACCTGCCGGGCGATGATCCGCGTCCTGATCATATCGGACTTCACGGAATCCTTCACGCACCGGTTCCTCGCCGGCATCGTGGAGTATTCCCGCCGGAAAAAGGAGCCGTGGATCATCCGCCGGATGCCACCGTCCTACAAGGCGAAGATCGGCATCCAGGGGGTGATCCGCGTGGCCAGGGAGTGGGAGATCGATGCGGTCGTCGGCCAGTTCGACCCCATGGACGAGGTGGATCTCTTCGCCCGGAACGGAATTGTCGCCATCGCCCAGGACTACAAGCAGCGGTTCTCTTCCATTCCCAACGTCACGGGCGATTACATTGGCACCGGACGGATGGCGGCGCGCTTTTTCATCGACAGGGGATTCCGCAATTACGGCTTCTTCGGGTTCAAGGACGTCTGCTGGTCGGACGAACGGTACGAAGGGTTCCGGCGGGAGGTGGACGCGGCCGGCTTCGGCTCGGCCTTCTATTCCTATACCCTGCAGGATATCCAGGCGGTCTGGGATTACCAACGGTACCGGGTGCGCGAATGGCTGCAGGCCATCCCCAAGCCCATCGCCATCATGGCCTGCGACGACAACCAGGGCGACAACCTGCTCCAAGCCTGCCTGGGTTCCGGAATCCGGGTTCCGGAGGAGGTGTCGGTCATCGGGGTGGACAATGACGAGACGCTTTGCAACCTGGGCAGCGCCACACCGCTTTCCAGCATCCAGGTGGACATCGAGGACGGCGGGTACCGGACGGCGGAACTGATCGAACGGCTCGTTGCGGATCCGACGGTCCCGGCGGAAGACATCGTCCTGCAGCCGGTGCGGATCGTAGGCCGGATGTCCACGGCCGCTTTCGCGACGGGGGACCGACAGATCCTGAAAGCCATCCTGTTCATCCACCGGAATGTCCGGAAAAAGATCTCCGTGACGGATGTCATGGCGGAAACCGCCTTGTCCCGGCGCCTCCTGGAGCGCCGCTTCAAGGACGTGACGGGGAAAACCCTGTATGAATATATTACCGACCTGAAACTCAAGGTCTTCTCCGAGCAGCTGCAGGAGACGGACGAGCAGGTGATCGAGATCGCCCTGTCCATGGGCGAAAACGATACGAAGAGTATCTCCCGCCGGTTCAAGCAGATCTACGGATGCACCCCGCTGGAGTGGCGGGCGCGGTACCGGAGTCAGAAACGCACGTAAAACTGAACCTTCGCCGTCAGGTCCTGGAAAAGGGCATGGGTGGAGACATCATACTGGAGCAGACCGTCTTCCGACCGGAGAATCTGGTCGGAAGACGGGAAGCCGAACCGGTTGTAGTGGAACTGCACATTCATGGAATAGCGGTCCCAGCAGTAACTCAGGGCCGCATGGGCCTGGAAGGCGACAGAAACCTTTCCGTCAAAACGGGTCCGGTACGGATCGTTCCCTTCCCGGTACAGGTAAGAGTCCACGTGCGTGAAGAAGGAGGCCATCGGGAGGGCGGTCAGATTCAGCGTCAGGTTCCTTAACCCCCGGGCCTTGGCCCAGTCCGTCGGGTCGCGGTGCAGGAGCACCCAGTTGAAGGAATATCCGCCGCCCAGGGAAACCTGCTGCGTGGCATAGCGCTTCAGCCACTCGGTGACTTCGAGGAAAGCGAGGTCACGGTCATCGACGGACAGTTCACCCTGCAGATAACGCCCGGATACTATCCAGGAGCCCACGCTCCGGCGCTGGATTTTCGCCCCCTTGTAGGCGGAGCCGTACACAAAATGGCGGTTGTTGAAAACGTAATAGGCATCGACCGCAAAATCCCGGAGATGCCCCGGGTAATCCGAGACCGCGTGCCGGCCGTAGGGCCCGCCCGACTTCTCAATGTACTCGTGGACCACGTAATTCTGGATCTGGACGCCACAGGCATCCCCGGACAGGCCGAACGAGAAATAATTGTTCGGTTTCTCGCCCTTTTTCCCCACTTCTACGCCATACCCGGCACTCAGCCCGCCGTAGCCGAAATTGCCCCCGATCTTGAAACAGGGGCGATTCTTCAGGCCGAAGTCCATCATATAAGACTCCTTCGTGACGGTTCCTCCCGGGAGAGCCGTTTCCCGGACGGACGCATGGAGGTCCGACGCAAGGCCGATGAGCGTCCCGTCCACGCCGGCCGTCCACCGGAGCGGGATCTGGTACACATAGGCCGTATCCAGCTTCGTGCTGGGAGAGGTGAGCAGATGGAACCCCTTCCTGGCCATCCGCACGATCCAGGGAGACGGACGCTCCTCCGTCCCGATTTCCAGCTCCTGCGCCCCCAGAAGCGGGGCGGCACCCAGGAGAAGGACGCCGAGCAGCAGTATGAACTTCTTATACATAACACGCAAAGATAACATTTTTCACTATCTTTGTGCAGTGAAAAGACTCCTGGCATACCTGTTTTCGCTGCTCCTGCTGCTTTCCTGCGGGGTGCGGAACCCCGTCCTGCGGGAAGCCGGCCGGATGATGGAAGCGCATCCGGACAGTGCACTGTACCTGCTGGACGGAATCTCGCGGAGCGCGCTGGCCTCCGACGGGGAGAAAGCGGAGTACGACCGGCTTCGCAGCCGGGCCTTCTACCGGACCTATCATTTTCTGGACGACGACGCCGAAGCCGCCCTGATGCGGGCGACCCTGCACGCCGAGCGGCAAAGGAACCGCACGCAGACGGGCGCCATCCTCCTGGTGGCGATTCTCGCCACCCTGGTGCTGTATTTCTGGGCCCGGAAGATCCAGACGGAACGGCTCCTTGCGGAGAAACAGGCCGAGAATGAACGATATATGAGCGCGGCGGAAGACCTCCGCGCCCGGCTTGCCGCCCTCCAGGCGGACCGTCCCAAGATGGGGGGAATGGACACCCTGGACCGTCTGTGTGAACAGTATTACGTCTTTGAAGGCACCGCCAACCTCCAGCCCCGCATCCTGAATGAGGTGAAATCCATCGTAGGGGGGCTCCGCAGCGATGCCAAGGTCCAGAAACAGCTGGAGCAGGCCCTGGACCAGCGCACGGACGGCGTGATGAAACGCCTCCGCGCCGCCTTCCCCAAGTGGAAGGACGAAGATTTTCTCCTGTACCTGTTCACCGCCTCCGGCTTCTCCGCCACCACCATCTCCACCCTCCTGGAGAAGGACAAGCCCTACGTCTATAATCGCCTCTACCGCATCAAGGAGCGCATCAAGGCCTCCTCCTCGCCCGACAGCGAGGATTTCCTGGCGTGTCTGGAGAAATAAGCGTTATTCCGCTTCCCGCCACCCCTGCGCCTTCACCGGCAGCTCCACTCCTTCCGGGGTGACGAGTACCGTGCCCGCTTCGGGTTGGGCGAGGTGGCCGATGATATCGAAGGTCTGGAAGTCCCTGCGGAACTTCTCCATCTGCAGGATCGGAACGGTAAAGAGCAGACGCATGTCGTCTCCTCCGTTGAAGGCGGCCGAAACCGGGTCGATGTCCAGCTGTTTTCCAAGCTGGAACGTGTTGCCCTCGAAAGGAAGGCGGTCCGCATAGACCTTGGCGCCCAGGCCGCTGTCACGCTGCAGGCGCTTCAGGGCATCTCCGAGACCCCGCGAAACGAAGTAACCGTAAGAAGGATAGATCTCCGCGTCCTCCAGTTTGGAAACGACACCGCTGTCCAGTTCGGGACGCAGATAATCGCCCACCAGCATGCGCCAGGGGGTCATGTCCGGCTGCTGCCCGGTCTTCTCGAAGTCGCGGCGACCCTTTTCCAGGACCTGCAGGCCCAGATAGGCGGCGCCCAGGCTGCCGGACACGCACAGGAGGTCCTTCGATTTCGCCGCCAGGCGGCGCCTGTCGGTCAGGAGTGATGTCTCCCCGGTAGCCGCCAGGCTGATGAACAGGCCATTGTTGGAGGGCTGCAGGTCCAGGTTCACGGCCTCGAAGCCATGCTCCTTCGCAGCGACGGTGATACCGGTCCAAAGCTGCCTGACCTGCTCCAGGTCCAGTTTGGAAGAGAGGCCCAGGATGACATTCAGCAGCTTCGGGTGCGCCAGGGTGGCATACAGCTCCCCCACGACGCCAATGACGCATTTGTATCCCAGGTGCTTCAGCGGAAAGTAAATGAGATTAAAGTCAATCCCTTCCAGATACATCCGCGCCGCCGTATGCACTTTTCCGCCTTTTTCGGAAGAGAACGTGAGGCCGGGGACGGGATGATAAGCGCAGAGGCGATAGAGCTGGTCTATCGCCTCTACTTTTCCGATGTCCGAAAAACTATCGGCCATGTGCGCTTAGCGGAGCTGGAAGATCACCGGGAAGGTGTAGGTCACCTTGACGGCGCGGTCACGCTGCTTGCCCGGCTTCCACTTCGGGGAGCTGGAGACAACACGGACAGCCTCCTTGTCCAGGGACTCGTCCACGCCGCGGAGAACCTTCACGTTGGTCACGCGGCCGTCGGCCTCCACGGTGAACTGGAGGGTGACACGACCCTGCACACCGTTCTCCTTCGCGATTTCAGGATAGACGAGCTTGGAGTTCACCCACTTCGAGAACTCGTTCGCATCGCCGCCGTTGAAGGACGGCTTCTGCTCCACGAGCTGGAACGGGATGGCCTCTTCCTCGACTTCCTCTTCCACGACCTCGGCTTCCTTATAGTCCATGATCTCGACACCGGTATTGTCGTCTTCGAGGTTCATGAACATGTCGTCATCGAGTTTGATGTCATCGTCCACGATGTCGATCTGGTCGGAAAGGACGGGGATGTTCGGGGCCTCGGGCGGCGGCGGAGGGGTCTCGTTCTGGATGGCGACCATCTCCTCTTCCACGAGGACCTGGGTGGTGTCCTCGAGGACAGCCACCTGCTGCTCCTTGGAGGAATACTCGAAAGCACCCCAGGTCACCAGGAGGGCGGTCACGAGACCGATCTCGGTGAACAGGAGCTTTTTGTTCTCCAAGCTGGCTTTTTCGGATTTCTTGATTTCCATATGCTTTGTGTTTTTATGGTTTTTCTCTGATGCAAAGTTCGGAAATCCTTTTCAAGGGAACAAATAATCCGGGAAAAACGGTCTCGCAGGGCTGTTTTATAAACTATTGACAATAAGCGAGATACGATTGTGGCCGTTTCGAAAAAACTCGCAAATCGCCTGAAAGGGGCCTTTGAGCGTCAAAAAACCGTGTCTTCCGACGCTACTTCCGCACCGCCTCATAATGGTCCACACCGATGCGGTGAAGGTCTGTGATGAGGTCGGAGGAAACGGAGACCTGGAACTTGTTCGACTTGAACTGGATGCGGTAACGGGTCTTGGGATCGAAGAGGAACATCTCCAGGGGCGTGCCGCCGCGGTGCTTCTTCACCACCCGCAGGAGATCCTCCCGGAAGGCGGGAGTGAGCATGGGCGTGTCGATGCTGATCGAGAAACTTTTCAGGTATTCGCTGGTGACATTGCCCAGCATCATGATCTTGCGCACCTTGAACACGTAGGGCGAGGTCTTGCCCTGGGCCCGCTCTTCGGGCTTGAGGAAGAACTTCTCCTCCACGACGCCTTCCAGGTACAGGGCCTCATGCGGCTGCATGTACTGGAAATAGTTCTCGTGGTCCCGGCCGAAAAGCGCCAGTTCGTAGCTGCCGGAATAGTCCTCCAGCACCGTCCGGGAGTAAGGCGTCCCCTTCTTGGTGAGCTGCTGCTTGTAGCTGGTGACCAGGCCGGCCACACTTACTTTCGCGGTCTTTTTCTCGTTCTCACACTCAGTGATGAGGTCCTGGAGGCCCGCCATTCCACAGTTGGTGAAGGTCTTGAGTTCGAAGTTAAAGCGTTCCAGCGGGTGTGAAGAGAGGTACATGCCCACCAGATCTTTCTCCTTCTGCAGCAGCGGAAGCACCTCGAAATCAGGGTTCAGTTCCGGAATGGCCGGACGTTCGGGCTTCATCTCTTCGATGTCGCCGAAGAGCGAGGCCGCGGCATCCACCGTATCGTTCCGATACAGTTCGCCATACCGGACGATCTCGTCGATGAAAGGCAGGCCGCTCCGGCCGGACTGCTCGAACTGCGGCCGCTGGATACCCAGGCTGTCGAAGGCGCCGGCATACAGAAGCGCCTCGAAGGCCTTCCGGTTCACCGTGCCAGACATCCGCTCGACAAAATCGTAAATATCGGAATACCAGCCGTTTTCTTCGCGGTCCTTGAGGATGGCATCGACAATGTTTCCGCCGAAGCCCTTGATGCCGCTCAGGGCGAAACGGACGTTTCCTTCCTTGTTGACAGAGAAATGGGCGCCGCTCTCGTTCACATCCGGATTCAGGATCTTGATGCCGTGGCCGCGGCAGTCGTCCATGATCTTCTTGATTTCGTCCATGCTCTTCGCGCTGGTGAGGCAGGACGCGAAGAACTCGGACGGATAGTGGGTCTTGAGCCAGCCGGTCTGGTAGCTCACCCAGGCGTAGCAGGTCGCATGGGACTTGTTGAAGGCGTACTGGGCGAACTTCTCCCAGTCTTTCCAGATCTTGTCCAGGACCTTTTCCGGATGTCCTTTGGCGATACCGCCGGTCATGAACTTGTCCTTCAGGGAGTTCAGGATGTCGATTTGCTTCTTGCCCATCGCCTTGCGAAGCTTGTCCGCCTCGCCCTTCGTGAACCCGGCGAGCTTCTGGGACAGCAGCATCACCTGCTCCTGGTACACCGTAACGCCGTACGTATCAGCCAGATACTCTTCCATTTCGGGGAGGTCGTACTCGATGGTCTCCACGCCCAGCTTACGGTTCACGAAGTTCGGGATGTAATCCAGCGGGCCCGGGCGGTACAGGGCGTTCATGGCGATCAGGTCCTCGAAACGGTCCGGATGCAGCTTCTGCAGCCAGGACTGCATGCCCTCGGATTCGAACTGGAACACCGAAACGGTATCACCGCGGCCGTATAGTTCATACGTGGGTTTGTCATCGATGGGGATGGCCTCGATATCGATGTCCTCGCCGAAGCGTTCCTTGATGAGATCCAGGCAGTTATGGATGATCTGGAGCGTGATCAGGCCCAGGAAATCCATCTTGAGCATGCCCACGTCCTCGATGTAGTGGCCATCGTACTGGGACGTCCGGACCTTCTCGCCGGTTTCCTTATCGGTGGACAGGCACATGGGCAGGAAGTTGGTCAGGTCGCCCCGGCCGATGATGGTGGCGCAGGCGTGGACACCCACCTGACGGACGCTGCCCTCCAGGGCCTGGGCGTACTTGAGGACCTCCTTGTTGATCTCGGGACCGTTCTTGAGCTCCTCGATGAACTCCGGCACCAGCCGGTAGCAGTTCTTGAGGTTGATCTTCACGTCCACGTCCTCCATGCCTCGCTGGAAGGTCTTCTTTACCAGCACTTTCTCTCCGTCATGTTCTTCTTCGACCTCTTTCTCGACCACCTTGAAACCGGGCTTGAGCTCATCCAGCTTGGGATTGAAGGGGTACTCCTTTTCCTTCTTTTCGGACAGGCGGTCGGGGACCATCTTCGTGAGGCGGTTGGACTCGTCGATGGACAGGTGGCTGATGCGGGCGACATCCTTGATGGCGCTCTTCGCGGCCATGGTGCCGAAGGTGATGACCCGGGACACGTGGTCCGCCCCGTACTTCTCCTCCACGTAGGTATGGGCCTTGGTAAGGTCCTCGAAATCCACGTCGATATCCGGCATGGAGATACGGTCGGGGTTCAGGAAACGCTCGAACAGGAGCTGGTACCGGATCGGATCCAGATTGGTGATTTTCAAGCAGTAAGCCACGACGGATCCGGCCGCGGAACCACGCCCCGGACCCACCATGGACCCCATCGCGCGGGAGGCGGCGATATAGTCCTGGACGATGAGGAAGTAGTCCGGGAAGCCCATGCGGGAGATGGTCTTGAGCTCGAAGTCGATGCGCTCCGCCTGCTCCTCCGTGAGCGTCTCCCCATAGCGCATGTGCGCACCCTCATAGGTCAGATGGCACAGGTACGCCACCGAGTGGCAGAACCCGTCCCCACGATAGTTCCCCTTCTTGTCGCACCGGCCCGCGTCGATGACGTCCTTGTACTTCTCCATCTGCGCGTCGATGTCCGCCATGAAGGCCGGATCGATCTCGAAGACCGGAAGGATCGGGTCGCTGTCGATGGAATAGCTCTCCACCTTATTCAGCACTTCCAGCGTATTGGAAAGGGCCTCCGGATGGTCCGGGAACAGGGCCAGCATCTCCTCCTCGCTCTTGAGGAACTCCTGCTGCGTGTAGCGCATCCGGTCCGGATCGTCCACGAACGAATTGGTCGTGAGGCAGATCAGCCGGTCATGGACCGGGCCGTCCTCCTTCCGGACAAAGTGTACGTCATTGGTGGCAAGGACCTTCACATGATGCTTCTCAGCCATCTCGAAGATGACCTTGTTGTAGATCATCTGGTTGTCATAGACCTCCTGCGAGAGTCCCGGGACCTCCGTCTTGTGGAGCATCACCTCCAGGTAATAATCCTCGCCGAAGACGTTCTTGTGCCACTCGATAATCTCGTCCACCTTACCCATGTCCCCGGCCAGGATGGCCCGCGGCACCTCGCCCGCCATGCAGGCGGAGCTGCAGATCAGGTCCTCGTGATACTTTTCGATGATCTCGTGACTCACCCGGGGGCGGTTGTAAAACCCCTCGATATGGCCCGTGGACACGATCTTCACGAGGTTCTTGTAGCCGTTGTAGTTCTTCGCCAGCAGAATCAGGTGGTAGTAGCCTTTCTCTTTCACCCGATGATCCCCCTTGGACACGTAGATCTCGCAGCCGATGATGGGCTTCACATTCGGATGCTTCTTCGCATACTTGAAGAACTCCTTCACCCCGTACATGTTGCCGTGGTCCGTGATCGCGAGGCCGGGCATCCCGAGCTCCTCGGCCCGGTTGAACAGGTTCTCGATGGACGACTGTCCGTCAAGGATGGAATACTGGGTATGGACGTGAAGGTGTACGAAAGCCATGGCGCTACGATCTTGGATAACAAAGATAGCACACCTTCGCGGAATCTCCGAAAAAAGTTATCAACAACCGGGGAACAGCCCCCGCACCAGGAACCAGACGATGGGCACCAGCAGGGCGGGGATATAGTTGAGGGTCTTGCAGTCCTTGATGTTCAGGATGGAAAGGCCGGAGGCGATGATGAGGACCCCGCCCACGATGGCGAGTTCGTTCACCAGCGTTCCCTGGAAAATGGGGCTGGAGGAGGCGAGCTTCGCCGCCAGGTAGATGGACCCCTGCCAGCAGAAGAGGATCGGGGCCGCGAGGATCATGCCGATGCCGTAGGTGGTCGCAAAAACGGTCGAGGTCACGAGGTCCAGCGTGGAATTCGTAAACAGGAACGTATTGTCCCCCTGCAGTGCGCTCAGGACCGGTCCCACGATGGAAAATGTGCCGATGCAGTAGAGCAGGCAGGCCGAGATAAGCCCCTTCGCGAAACTGTCGCCGCCCTTTTTCGCCAGGGCCCGCTTCACCCGTCCGTCCAGGTCCAGGGCCGTGCCGATGAGGCCACCGATGGCGAGCGACAGGATGAACAGCACCGGAAACTCGCTCTTGGGCATGTTGGCTACGAAAGAGTTCGCCCCCAGGGCGAGGGAGGCGAGGCCCATCGCGTTGAACAGCGCACCGGTATATTTCTCCCCGAGGCCCTTCTTGAACAGGGTCCCGACGAGGGTGCCGACGATGATGCAGCCCGTATTGACAATGGTGCCAAGCATTTCCGCTTGCAAAGATAGCAAGATTTCCGTATCTTCGCAGTCTTGCTGACAATTAAAAACTTAACAAATATGCCCGTCAAATTCTACCAGCCTGAGAACCAGGTCCCGCTCGAGATGCACAAGGTGCGTGTCGTCCAGAAACTCTCCCTCCTCCCTGTCGAACAGCGCCTCAAGTGCATCCAGGAGGCCGGGAACAATACCTTCCTCCTCCAGAACCGGGACATCTACCTGGATATGATCACCGACTCCGGCGTGAACGGCATGTCCGACCGCCAGGTGGCCTCGATGAGTATCGCCGACGACTCCTACGCCGGCTCCGAGACCTTCAACCGCGTGAAGGCCGCCGTGAAGGAGGTCTTTGGCACAGACAACGTCCTGCCCGCCCATCAGGGCCGCGCTGCGGAAAACATCCTGGCGGAGGCCTATGTGAAGCCCGGGATGTACACCCTCATGAACTTCCATTTCACGACGACCAAGGCCCATATCACCCGCCTCGGCGGCGAGGTCATCGAACTGGTGGACAAGAAAGGCCTCATCCCGCAGACGGACGATCCGTTCAAGGGCGATTTCGACCTCAAGCTCCTCCGCAAGACCATCAAGGAACTGGGCCCGGAGAAGGTTGCCTTCGTGCGCGTGGAGGCCGGCACGAACCTCATCGGCGGTCAGCCCGTCTCCCTGGAGAACATGCTCGCCGTCACGGACATCTGCCATGAATTCGGCGTGAAGAGCGTCCTGGACGCCTCCCTGCTGCAGGACAACGTCTATTTCATGAAGGTCCGCGAACCCCGCTGCAAGTTCATGACCACCAAGGAGATCTACCACACGCTGGCGGACCGGTTCGACATCATCTACTTCTCCGCCCGCAAGCTCGGTTTCTCCCGGGGCGGCATCATCACCGCCCATGACAGGAAATTCACGGACGAGATGATGGAGTTCGTCCCCCTGTACGAAGGCTTCCTCACCTACGGCGGCATGGAGGTCCGGTCCATGGAAGCGATGGCCGTCGGCCTGCTGGAGTCCCTGGACATGGAATACATCAGCCAGGGCCCCGAATTCATCGCCTACCTGGTGAAGGAACTGGACGACTACGGTGTGCCGGTCATCAAGCCGGCCGGCGGCCTGGGAGCCCACCTGAACTGCTCCGAGATCGTCCCGGACATTCCGCATGACCAGTACCCGGCCGCGGCCGTGGGCGCCGCCCTGTACATCGCCGGCGGAATCCGCGGCATGGAGCGCGGCACCGTTTCCGAACAGCGCGAGCCCGACGGCACCGAGCGTTTCGCGGAACTGGAACTCCTGCGTCTCGCCATGCCCCGCCGCGTCTTCACCCTCTCCCAGGTCAAGTACTGCGCGGACCGTGTAAAGTGGGTCTGGGACAACCGCCAGCTCATCGGTGGCCTCCGCTGGACCTACGAGCCCAAGGTGCTTCGCTTTTTCTTCGGCCGCATGGAAGAAATCGGTTATTGGCAGGAGGACCTCGTCAAGAAATTCCGCGAGGACTTCGGCGATTCGCTGTAACCTTTTGTTTTAAAGCGTCATGGCATAATGGCATTGGAGCGCCTCCCCGGTGTCTCCGTGCCAGTTGTGCATGCCGCCGCCCAGGCAGTTCTTCCACTCCTTGCAGCCGGCGCAGCGGCC
>Ga0247611_10003650_pt1 | contig 22492 bp, 15 predicted proteins | sample 177DNAGHGhighgp2_FD_192422 | JGI IMG/M metagenome (GOLD analysis project Ga0247611, IMG submission 192422) | Sheep rumen microbial communities from Palmerston North, Manawatu-Wanganui, New Zealand - 1770 DNA GHGhigh gp2 | ecosystem: Host-associated > Mammals > Digestive system > Stomach > Rumen... | reverse complement strand
AGGCACAAGCCATGAACAAGACCTACGCCCGTCACTACATCGAATACAGCGACTGGTTCCGCGAGGCCGACTCCGACCCCTCCAACACCCAAGTCATCACCCGCTCCGAGGACTACACTCCAATTAATGGTTAACTCAGCCACACTAAATAGAAAGCCTATACATGGGGGAACATCGATTCCGTTTTCACCCATAAAGGAGCCGTATAAATCGAAAACTATAATCCCTATGTGACTACATAGGGATTTTTTGTGTAAAAAACCATCATTCCATCACCTTTCCTTTATTTATGCGGGTTGGAAGGGTGATGGATGGGGTGATGGATGGTGATAGTGGTGATGGTTTTTAGTAGATTTAGGCCCTAATTCTGTCCTGAACCCAGTAAACTTCTCCATATTTTTGGCGTTTGTGTCGCAAACCCTCGCAGCCAAAAAGCAGTCGTCCGAAGGAATTGGCGGCAGGTGGCACGAATGCCGAACCTGCACGACGCTTCAGTTCCTCTATCAGAGCTGCCGACGTCATCCATTGTCCGTTTTCTGCCGTTCCTGGCTCGAAGTGCTCAAGGAAGAAGTGCAGGGCGCTGGGTAATTGCTGGAACTGGCGGTTGTGCTGCATGATGAGAGCTGTCTCGGCATCGTCGAACCAATAACGCGCACCATTCTCCAGTTCCGTCTGTGCTTGGGCGAAGAGCTGTTCGTGGTTGGGTTTGGTGGAAACATCTATGCTTCCAGTGACTTTTACCCCGATGAAACGGCGCGAACCTGAAGGATCGGTGAGTACATCAGGCATATTCGTAGTGGCAATGAACGAGGCCAGTCGTGGAACTTCTTCAATATGCTTGGCATAGAGGCGCTTCACTTTCACCGAAGGCAGTTGCAGGATATTTTTCAGGAAACCCTGCTGCTTTTGCGGAGAAATGCGGTTGAACTCGTCGAGATTTACGAGCAGCATTTGTGACATTGCCAGATGCACAGCTCTCTCCTCGCCGAGCGAGAGGTTGTCGGTATAGCCCCACGAACGCAATTCCTGTGGGAGCAGATTACGGCAGAAGGTACTTTTGTGCATTCCCTGTTCGGAGACGAGTAGCGGCACGATGGCATTACCGTAGCGACGGTCGCGCTCCTGCCATTGAGCCACCATTGCCAAGAACCAAGTGTGGAACCATTCAGCCCATTGTTTGGGATTGTCGGTAGGCACGGTTGCAGCGAGGGCACGGATGCGGTCGCGCCCATCCCATTTGCCGCTGCATTTCCACAGATAATCCTCTACAGGGTTATAGTCGTGAACACGTGTCGAAAATACATATCGCCGTATATCGCGGTCCCAGACTTTGAGTCCTGAGAGCATGAGGTCGGTGGTGAACGTGTTTATCACTTCGTCAGTTACGGGCCGCCATGGGGTTGCCCACGAGTGGTTGGGGCGATATTCAGGATAGCCCATCACCGTGTTGTAGCGCAGCACATAGCAGGTCTCCATGCGATTTATGAGGGTTCGCATAAGTTCGTCTGCTCCATTGTCGTTTATCCTGCGGACAGGTTTAGCTGTAGCATACACAGCCTGAACAACGGCACGAATGAAATCTTCCGTTAGTCCTGGCTCGTCCTTGAAACGCAACTTATGCCAGAGCAGACACACAGTTTCTTCTTCAGCCATCCCTTCGCTGCAAAGTTCTGTCGCAACGCCTGTTACGAACACTTTCCACCATTCGTTGGTACGATATTCCACATTGTCGAGATACTCATACACACGATTGGCAGCAGCGGCATAGCGTAGTTCATGACGCATATAGGCATCCATATCTACCTCACGATAGTCGCGTGGCTGTTCCGGCTGTGTCAGAAGATGTAATTCTGTGTCGTCAGCAGCAGCGACGAGCGATGTATTGACTCGAAAAGGCACGGCATCGGGGTTGACGAGCGGACTCTCGTCGAATGGAAGTAGGAAGGCGTAACGAAGACGCGGCTCCATACGCGTGATGCGACAGCCTAACAGTCCGTCATATACTGCCAGCAGCTGTCGGTAGGCCTGAACATAGAAATCCTCTGCCTCAACTTCAGCCTTTGGCAACACTCCGTTCTGAGGTTCCACTCGTACGAGGATCTTCACCGTGCGACCGCTGGCTCCGATGAATGCTGCCCAAGTCGAAGGCGACTGCATGGCTCGCTGTTTCAGTGCTTTGCAAGCATCTTCATCAGCCAACTCACGCACCTCCAGTACTACGAGGCCGTTGTATTGCACCATCACAAGGTCGCCAATCGGCGTGCGACGAAATTCGCCAGCCACACAGAGGCGTGGAATTTCGTTAATATATCTGTACTCGCCTACCTTCAACGACGACTTCAGGTACTGCCGAAAGCCTGTCGTGTAGAAATTGGCTGTTTCGTGCGTTATGCGCTCCATGAACCACTCGGCATCATGCACGCCCAATTGCATCTTTTTATTTCTGTTTGTCTTTATGCTTGTAAATTTCATGCGGATATGAGGTTATGAGGTTTAATATAGGGGCGGGAGTTTTTCCCATATATGGGAAACGCTTTTCCCACCTATGGGAAAACCTTTTCCCACGGGTGGGAAAACCTTTTCCCACGGGTGGGAAAAAACTAAGCTATAGGTTGTAATCGAAATAATAACCTTCGGAATAAGAGTCGAATTCAGGCTCACGAGCAACACCGAACCTACGGAAGAGCTCAGTCACCTGAGCCTGCTGGTCGGGCGTAATGGGCCAGCGACGCTCGGTGTAGCGATAGAACTGCGAACGCGAGCCGAAAATCTTGTAGAGGTGCTCACGCAATGCAATCCCTTGTTCGTAGGTTACACCCACCAGAAGTTTTCTCATGCCGTAAGCCAGACGTACAACTTTGTTCTCGACAAAACATCTGCACGATTCGCCGTTTCTGGCAGCAGGGAGCACGCACTCGTGATGCGTCAAATCAGCAGGAGCCACCACAGCCGCCTGCCTGCGCAGACAACTTGCAGCGAGCGGACAATCCGACTGAAAACAAATAGCCCAGTCGCGAGGAACATCGGAATATTTCAATGAATCATTCATGGTATTTTTTATTATGTTATTACTCTAAAACTATGTTCTCTATTTGCTTACAAAGATACTAAAAAAAATCCTGAAAAACAAGCCTTTCAGGACATTTTTCACCCCATTTTTGTGTTAAAACCATCACCACCATCACCATCCATCACCCCATCCATCACCCGTTCAGCCCGCATAAATAAAGGAAAGGTGATGGAATGATGGTTTTTTTGCGAAAAAACTCATAAGTAGAAAGATATCCGTAAGATAAGCTTTTCAGTTTGACTCCATCAATCCTATTAAGGAATGAGGGGCTGGAGGGAGTGGGTGGCTTTGCGGATGAAGTCGTGGGTGCCAGAGCCGTCGTTGACGTACTGCACCACCATTTCGGCATACTTGATGGCTTCGCTCAGTTCCGCTGATTTATTGCTGACGCCTTTCGCTTTGGCTAAAAGAACGAGAAGTTCGGTCAGGTCTTCGGGCTCTGCCAAGTTACTGGGACGCATAGTGGCGAGAACCGTCTTCAGAGCCAGTACATCCCTTGCCTCCATAGCCTTAATCATACGGGCATAGCCGTGTGGAGCCCAAGCTTTGGGATTTGCCACTCGCTCCTGCGCGACTTCCGTCAGCCGCTTCATTTCGGCCTCGGCTTGCTGCTTGCTGAGCGGGTGTTTGGCCTTACCCATATCGAAGCGCAGATAGTGGGTGGAACGCCCAGTCTGCCAGTAGTCGGGCTGGAATGTGGCTTTACCTAATGGAAAATTGAAAATGGAAAATTGAAAATTATTTTTTAGAGGGAGTGGGAATACCGCATCTTCCCACGAAGTGATGTCGGGGGAAGCCATTACCAAGGGGCCGAGCATGAGAGCGCCCACCCAATGTGGCGAGAACTGCATCTTGTCGGGATGGAAATGAATGTGTGGCTGGTAGGGCATCACGACTTCCACCACATCACCAGTCTTCCATCTGCGGTGCGGAATCTCAATATAAGCCCTCCCAGCCCCCTTTAGGGGGAGTTTGCGGTCGTTCAGGCGGACTTCAAAGCCTTTGGTAGCCCAGTAGGGAACACGCAGTTTCATTGTAAATTCCGCTTCGCCTTCTATGGTAATGCGCGTCTGTTCGGCAGGCCACTCGCATTCCTGCTTCAGAGTAACGCCTTTCTCACGCCAACGGGCTTCGGTGGGCAGATAGAGGGCAACCCACAAGGTTTCATCGTCAACGAAATAGGCTGCCTCCTGATATTTCACATGATTCTCAGCACCAGTTCCTCCACAGCAAGTTGACTGCGGTGTTTCGTTGCCAAAAGGCTTAGCAGCATTCATGCCCACAGCATACTGGTAGCATACGCCGTAATGCGTAGGATGAACAGAACCCACAATCTGGTTGTAGAGAACCCGTTCGTAGTAGTCCATCAACGCTGCATCGTCAGGAGTGTAGCAGTTGAGTTCCTTTGTCAGTTTCGCCAGATTATAGGCACAGCAGGTTTCGTTGACATGTTCGTCGAGCACCTGACTGTATGGCTGTCGGAACATCTCGCCATTCCCCACTCCACCCATAGCATAGATGTAGCGTCCCTGAACGAGATTCCAGAAGTTGAGGGCAAGATTATAATAATAAGGATTCTTGTTGCTGCGGTAAGAACGCAAAGCACCAGTAATCATAGGAATATGCTGATTGGCGTGACGAGTACGGATGTCGTCGATGTTGCGGCTCAATGGGTCGAAGAAAGCAGGAGCATCGAAATACGATGCAGCCTCAAGCAAACGACGGCTCTCAATGGAATCACTCACCATCTCCGACAGCCGACTGAGAGATTCTGCCATACCTCCAACCTCACCAGCGATGTACATGTTCCACATCTCGTAGCGATTGCCCGGACGGCTGCGACGTTCCTCGCGAGAGCCTTCGGTATTGACAAATGTGCGATAGTGCAAGCGGTTCCACACCCACAGCCCCATATCCTTAGCTATGAGCAGAGCTTTTTCAGAAATGGCGGTTTCGTCGATATTTTTTGCAATGTCTATAAGTCCAGCCAATTGCTTGTGGATGCTGTAATATGGTGCCCACACCCATTCCTCGTTATTATACGCACGATAGCACTCAATAAGAATGGCGTGCTGGGCAGGAATAGCATTCAGATAGCCATAACCATAGTGTTGCCAGTCCTTCTTGTACTCATCGAAGGCTGCCCAGTTGCCTTTCAACTCCCTCAACTCATTCTCAGGAGCAAGGTCACGTGCTTCCCAGTAGCGTCCCAACGAGTCGTTCCACACGAAGGTGCGCTCCTGACACAGACGTAGTTCGTCAACCATTCGACGAATGCGCTGTCTCAACTCACTCTTGACAGCATCGTCCTGAGCCGAGGCAAAGGCAAAGGCCAAAGCCGACATATAATGTCCGGAACCGTGTCCCTTTAGTTTTGTCGTTGGCGAATCCCACCCGTCTGCCACAGGATAGCCCTCAGTAGGCAGTCCATAGGTATCACGATAGTTGTAAATCTGCTGAGCAACATCCCACGAAAGGATGGTACGGATGTCGAGGTCGCGGTTAGATGTCAGACGATTATTACCAATGAGCTGCACATCAGCCAAAGGCAAGGGATGAACTTTGGGAACGGGGTTGGGAGCAAGATACTGTTGTGCCACCACCCTAACCTGCGCCTTGATGGGATAACCTTCGTCTGTGGTGTTGTCGCCCAAGATGAAACCATCCACTGCGTACGAAGAGCCTACAGAAGCTTTAGCCTGTTCTTCTTCTATGGAACGTAAGGAATTTGTCCAACGTGTCTGTCGCCATTCGCCACTGCCGTCCTTATATGTCACCCATACTTGCCAAGGCAAACGAGGTGCAGTGCCTACAGGAGCGTCAACGGATATCGTCTCTACACGACGAATCTCGCGAACATTCTTTGCTGAGAAGCAAGAAATTGAGAAAATGAGAAAATGAGAAAAAGAGAGTAAGAACAGGAAGTTTTTCATGCTACAGCACAACAATTCTTAATTCTTAACTCTTAATTCTTAATTTTTATAGTGCTGAAGATGACATCGGAAGCACCTGCGTTGCTGACGATGTAGTCCTTGCAGACCTTGCCTCGCTGCGTTCGCAACTGGGCATCAGATACCAGACGGTCGGCAACAGCATTGAAGAGTGTCTGTCCAGTTATCTCGAAACATCCTCCCATGCGCAAGAGGTCCTGAGCCTCGCGGAAGTTCTTGTTGTTCGGACCTATCAGAACCGGCACTCCATACACAGCAGCTTCCGGGACATTGTGAATGCCAACGCCGAAGCCGCCTCCCACGTATGCTACATGGGCATATCTGTAGATGCTCGACAGCAAACCGAAGCAATTGATAATCAAGCAATCGGCCTCAGCCACATTCTTCTCATTTGCCTCAGTGTAACGCAAACTGGGACGTTGAAGTTTCTGCTCTATCTGTTTCAAATGACTTTCACCGATAACATGGGGAGCCAATATGAGCTTCATGCTCGGATGACTGTTGAAATAGGGAATAATCAAATCCTCGTCGGGAGGCCAGCTACTACCCGCAACAAATACGAACGGTGCGTCCTTGCAGAAACGCTCCACCAGTGGCAAGTCCTTTGCCAGACGGGCAATATCTATCACACGGTCGAAGCGTGTATCGCCTACAATGGTTACATTATCCACATATCCCTTACTGGCAAGGAGTTCACGACTTTGTTCATCCTGCACAAAGAAATGCGTAACATACTTCAGTACATGGGCATAGGTGCGTCCATACCAACGGAAGAAAATCTTGTTGGGACGGAAAATACTGCTTACGCTGTAGAAAGGAATGTGATAATGATGGCAAGCCCAGAGATAGTTCCTCCAGAACTCGTACTTGATGAACAATGCCATTTCGGGACGCACATGACGGAAGAAGCGATAGACATTGCTGGGAGTATCGAACGGCAGGTAGCAGATAATGTCTGCACCTTTATAGTCCTTGCGTACCTCATAACCCGATGGAGAAAAGAAAGTTAGCAGAATTTTGAATTCCGGATGCTCCCTCTTGAAACGCTCCATAAGAGGACGTCCCTGCTCGAACTCGCCCAACGAAGCAGCATGGAACCACACATAGCGTGCATTTTTATCGACTTGCTCTTTCAGTATTTTGTAAGCATGTCGTTGTCCCCTGAATAATGTCCGTGCTTTTTTGTGGAATGGACAAATCAGCATAACTACCAACTGGTAGAGGTAAATAGCAATTGTGTATAGCATTAGCCTAAGGTTTCAATAGCATAGTTCATGCGGCGCAATGTCTCCTCCTTACCGAGGAATGCAGCCAGCTCATACATATCAGGACCTTGTCCTGCACCTACAAGACAGATGCGCCAAGCGTTCCAAGGACGCAATCCGGAGATCTCCACCCACGGGTCAACGACAGCCTTCTGTCCTTCGACACTGAAATCATCGATGGATTCAAGTATTTTTACAAACTGACGCATCTCGTCGGCTGTGGTTTCTTGCCAATTCTTACGGATGAACTTGTCCTCGCGATTGAACTCTGTTGGAGCCACGAAGAAGAAACGTGTCAGAGGCCAAAGGTCGCTGATGAAGCTGATATTGCGCTTTTTCTTATTGCCCTCACCATCAACGTATTCAATGACCTTCAGTTTCATCATCCTGACCACTTCGGCTTCTTTCTCAGGCGTTGACTCTATACCCTGTGCCTTGAGTAATTTGTCAAACTCAGGCACCCAAGCCTCATCGGGCTGTTGCAAGAGATACTGATGATTGAACCATGCTGCCTTCACGTAATCGAACTTGGCACCGTTTTTCGAGCACTTGGAGAGGTCAAAGAGACGAATCATCTCCTCCATCGTCATCATCTCCTGATCGTTGCCTGGGTTCCATCCCAACAGCGCAAGGAAGTTGCAAACGGCCTGTGGCAGATAACCACGCTCACGGTAGCCGCTGCTAATCTCACCGGACTTCGGGTCGTGCCACTCCAATGGGAATACGGGAAAACCGAGCTTGTCACCGTCGCGTTTACTCAGTTTACCATTACCAACAGGCTTCAGCAACAGAGGCAGGTGAGCGAAACGCGGCATAGTGTCGGCCCAACCAAAAGCACGATACAGAAGCACATGCAAAGGAGCACTGGGCAACCACTCTTCACCACGAATAACGTGACTAACCTCCATCAGGTGGTCGTCAACGATATTTGCCAGATGATATGTCGGCAACTGGTCGGCACTCTTATAAAGCACCTTGTCATCGAGAATACTGCTATTGATGACAACATCGCCTCGGATAAGGTCGTCAACATGAACGTCTTCGCCCGGTTCTATCTTGAAACGCACAACATACTGCTGTCCATCGGCAATCAGGCGGTCAACCTCTTCCTTCGACAAAGTGAGCGAGTTGCGCATCATACCACGGGTACGGGCATCGTATTGGAAGTTCTCTATCTCGTTGCGCTTGGCATCCAGTTCCTCAGGGGTATCGAAAGCAATATAAGCCTTTCCGTTGTCGAGCAGTTGCTGAACATACTTCTTATATATGTCACGACGCTCGCTCTGACGATAGGGACCATAGTTTCCACCATAGCTCACGCCTTCGTCGAACTTGATGCCCAACCAGTTGAAGGCCTCGATGATGTATTCTTCGGCACCAGGCACGAAGCGCGTAGAATCGGTATCCTCGATACGGAATATCATATCACCTCCATGCTGACGGGCAAAGAGGTAGTTATACAAAGCTGTGCGCACACCACCTATATGTAACGGTCCCGTGGGACTTGGGGCAAATCTAACCCTTACTTTTCTGTCACTCATTATGCTATTTTATATGTTGAATGCGCAAAGATAGTAATAATTTTTCACTTTTCACTTTTCACTTTTAATTTTGTTTTGTACTTTTGTGCAAAACTATGTCAACATGAGTCGTTATAATCACTACAACACATTCACCACACGTGGATATATATACAGGACATTGGTGACCATAGCATCCATCGTCATCCTTGTTTCTCTGATGCCAAGAGGCAATCAGGTTAAACTGGACATCAAGAAAGGAAAACCTTGGAACTATGGTACAGTTATCGCCCGTGAAAACTTCCCGATTCTGAAAGCTGAGGAGCAACTGAAGCAGGAGCACGACAGCCTACTGCAGATGTACAAGCCCATATTTGAGATGTCCTCTGATTTGACTAAAGTGCAGATTGACGCATTCTATAAGGCTTTCGACAAAGAGATGGCGAGGAGTGTTCCTTCATACTATCGCAACCATATTGCCGATAAACTTCAAGAGATGTATTCTCGTGGCGTGATGCCTACCGACGACTATGAGAAACTGAAAAAAGACCGCATAAAGGAAATCGTTGTCTCTGTACAGAACATGGGAGCCACGAATGCACTGAGGGAAGTATTCACTCCACGTACGGCATACGAATTCCTAATACACGATGAAGACACGGCACACTATCAGCGAGGCATTTTGCAGCATTGCAATCTGAGTCGTTTTGTAACCACCAACCTTACATACGACGCTGAACGTTCGGCCTCGCAGATGGAAAACATAGACAAGCAATTAGTGCGCTACTCTGGACAGGTGCTGGCAGGACAAAAGATTATAGACCACGGCGACATCGTTGATGACAAAGCATACAACATTCTGCGTTCCATGCAAGAGCACCACAATGGGCAGAAGCGTTCGGCAGCCGACAGGTTCAGCGAAATCGGAGGTCAACTGATGTATGTAGCCATCCTCGTGTTATGTCTGCTGGTGTTTTTCAACCAGTTCCGTAGCGACTATCTCCAACGTCCACGTACAGTGATGCTGATAGCATTGTTGACATTTATATTCCCTATTGCCACCTACATAATGGTGCGCAACAGCTTTCTAAATGTCTATCTCATTCCCTATTGCATAGTGCCGATTTTCGTTCGCGTATTCCTTGATTCTCGAACGGCATTTATCACCCATTTCATCAGCATTATGCTGTCGGCAATAGTAGTCAATTCACCTTATCAGTTCATTGTCGTACAGAGCGTTGCCGGACTTGTGGCGATATATAATCTTCGCCAATTATCGCAACGCAGCGAATTGTTCCGCGCCGTCATTCAGGTAACCTTAGCCAGCCTATTATGCTATCTGTGCTTCGACCTGATACAAATGAGCGTTATAACAGTTGAGCACTTCGATTATGCCACATATACCTATATAGTACTCAATGGATTCCTCTTATTAATATCATACCTGTTGCTAATCCCATTCGAACGTATGTTTGGGTTCACGTCAACAGTAACGCTTGTGGAACTGTCGAATACCAACAACGACATATTGAGACGTCTATCAGAGGAAGCCCCTGGTACGTTCCAGCACTCAATGCAGGTGGCAAATCTTGCTGGCGAGGTGGCAAACATTCTTGGTGCCAAGAGCCAACTGGTCAGGACTGCTGCTCTCTATCACGACATAGGGAAACTGGATGCTCCTGTGTTCTTTACCGAGAATCAGAATGGAGTGAACCCTCACGACAATCTGTCGTATGTGAAAAGTGCACAAATCATCATCAGCCACGTGAAGAAAGGACTGGAATTGGCAGAAAAATATCAGTTGCCAGACGTAATCCGCCAGTTCATCGCGTCTCATCACGGTACCAGCAAGGCTAAATATTTCTTTATTAAATACAAGCAGGATAATCCGTTGCTGGAAATAGATGAGAAGTTCTTCACCTACCCAGGTCCCAATCCATCAACCACCGAGCAGGCAATACTGATGATGTGCGATGCTGTGGAAGCTGCCAGCCGCAGCCTGCCGGAATATACCGAGGAGAGCATTAGCACTCTTGTCAACAGAATAATCGACAGTCAGGTCAGCGAGGGGTACTTTACCCACTGCCCTATCACATTCCAGGACATTGATACCACCAAGCAGGTGCTTGTGCACAAACTTATGACCATATACCACACTCGCATCAGCTATCCGGAAGAAAAAGAAAGAAAACAAGAAGTATAACTTATAACAAATAAAAACAATGAAAAAGACATTCAAACTTTTAGCTATTGCCTTTGCCGCTATGAGCATGGGCACCGTTATGACCAGTTGCAGTGAAGATGGTTCTGGCGGCTTCCTCAGCAGACTATTCGGACTATTTAGCGGAGAAACGTATTATTACACAGGAACATTGACCAGCCAAGCACTGGACGGTTCTAGTAATGGTGACGGATGGAGCGGCAGCTACATCAATGCAACTCAAAGCAATACTACCGGTACCAATTCTTATTCAGCAAAACAAATAACTCTTAAAAGCACATCATCTGCAGCTACACTCACAATACCTGCATATACTGATGGCAATATTTCTGTTAGTGAGATTTCCATCAGCAATTTAACACAGACAACCAATGAAGCGCAGACTCTAACCACTTTGGATATTGACACTGAAAGTACAAGAATTGATGGCACTCTTTCATTCAACGGAGCTACATATACCATTGGCTATGTCTATATTACCAAAGCAGATGCAACGACAACGTCTCTCGATTTGGAAATGACACTTTATTTCTATGGAGATAACGACAAAGACGGAAGCGGAAATGTATTAGACTACTCTAAAGCCATCAATTTCACATACAAAGGCGTAGGACAAACGGAATAAGGAATAAACTACACCGGATCAACGTCATATACGATTTGAGCCGAACGATATTGGGGCAGTTGTAGCAGGTATTGTTGCAACTGCCTCAGTCGTTTGCGAGCCTCAGCCATTGATGCTGTTGCTTCTATCTTTAGAACCAAACGACGAATATACATCAATTGGATGCGGCTAATGGCGGGTGTATCAGGGCCTAAAACACGATTCCCAAACACTCGTCGCAAGAGATTTGCCATTTCCATTGACATTCGCACGACTGTGTTTGCATCGCGATGCTTTATTATAATATTTACAAGACGACTATATGGTGGATAGTTGAAAGCCTTCCGCTCCTCCATCTGATCGCGATACAGACCTTCATAGTCATTAGTGATTACTTGTTGGACGACTGGCAAATCAGGAGATTTAGTTTGCAATATCACCAAACCCTGCCTATTACGGCGTCCGGCTCTTCCTGCAACCTGGCTAAGCATCTGAAATGAACGTTCATAACTGCGGAAATCGGGCATATTCAGCATTGTATCTGCATTCAATATACCCACTACGCTGACACGCTCGAAGTCAAGGCCCTTGGTCACCATCTGCGTACCTACAAGAATGTCTGTCCGTCCGCGCTGGAAGTCTGCAAGCAGATTCTCGTAAGCAGTACGACTGCGAGTGGTATCCAAATCCATACGTCCGACTCTTGCATTCGGGAATATCCGTTGTATATCATCCTCTATGCGCTCCGTACCATATCCCATAGTCATCAACTCCTGACCCTGACAGTTGGGACAACGGTCTGGAATCTCATACGTAGAACCGCAATAGTGACAGGTCATTTTCCTTGTATCACGATGCATGGTCAAAGCCACATCACACTTTGTACATCTTGGAACCCAGCCACATGTATTACATTCCAGTTGCGGAGCATACCCTCGGCGATTCTGGAAAAGGATTATCTGTTCCCTGCGCTCTAAGGCCTCTCGCATAGCGCGAATAAGGTCTGTGCTAAATGGTCCCACCATCTCCTTACGATGACGACGGTCGCGCAAGTCCACAACCTCTATTCGTGGTAGTTTTACTTGTCCAAAGCGTTCTGCCAATGTTACCATAGCATAGCGTCCCATCTTCGCATTATAGTACGATTCCAATGAAGGAGTTGCTGTTCCAAGTAATGTCTTAGCACCGGCATTGTGTGCTAACACCAATGCAACATTCCTTGCATGATATCGTGGTGCCGGTTCCTGCTGCTTGAACGAGGATTCGTGTTCTTCGTCCACAATTACCAATCCTAATCGTTGGAATGGTAAAAAAACAGATGAACGCACACCTACTATAATGTCGTACGGAGCATCTGACAATTGCTTCTGCCACACCTCCACACGTTCTGCATCAGGATATTTTGAATGATATACGCCCAAGCGCTCACCAAAGACTCGTTTGAGTCGTTCTACCAGTTGCGCCGTCAGTACAATTTCAGGCAACATATACAAGACTTGCCGCCCTTGTTTTAACTGTTCTTCGATAAGCCGGATGTAAATCTCCGTCTTTCCGCTCGATGTCACTCCGTGCAACAGACATATATCGTGTTCCTTGAAAGACTCCTGTATTTCGTCGTAGGCCAACTGCTGCGCGTCAGAGAATGAGAAATTGAGGAAATGAGAGAATGAGGAACTAACTGAGACGGGATTTAGACGGGAGATTTGTTTCTCGCAGACCTCTAAAACGCCTCTGTCACGTAATCCTCGGAAAGCAGCTTCCGACTGGTTTTCCATCAGCACCTGTTTCTCTACTTCCACCAACAATTGAGGATTCTTTAACGTAAGTGCAGCCTTTGCCTTTGACAGTTCAAGGTATCTCAAAAGTAAATCCTGTTGCCGTAGAGCTTTTCGCAGTTCTTCGAATAGTTTATCGAGACGCTCCTCTGAGAAGAATTCTGTTGTTAATCGAACTATATTTACCGTGCGAGGCTTGTAATTGCGTTTAAGCTCTTCACGTATTACCAAAGCACCCTTTTCAAGCAGGGACTTCAATATTGGCAACACGTTCTTTACCTCAACAACCTTCTGTAAATCCAGCACTCGTTGCTCACGCACATGTTCCATTATATCGAGCACGTGCTGTTCGTTTTTAGTCAGTGTCTGTCCGGCTGCATAATCGGGATTAAACACAACAACACTCTCGCTCTCCAACTTCAGTCCACCCGGAAGTGCTGCCTTATACACCTCACCCATCGTACACAGGTAGTAGTCAGCTATCCACCGCCACAGTTCCAACTGTTCGGGTAATACCACAGCACCATCATCAAGGACTTCCATCGCATCCTTCAGTTCGATTTCGCTCTCGCCATATCGAACATTCACAACAATTGCCGAATAAATGCGCTTAGCGCCAAAAGGTACAACAAGCCGACAGCCGACCTTGACACGGTCGGCGAGCATCTCAGGAATACGATAAGTGTAGGTTTCAGCAAGCGGTAGGGGCAGTACCACATCCGCTAAAAGAAATAGGCGAAGCGGATGTTCCATGTATGACCCTCCAAGTTGACATTGTTCACCTCGCCCATCTTACCAAGTGGAATGTTGTAGTTAAAACCAAACTGCACATGCTTAAACAAATCCAAACCCATACCAATGTTCCAGTCGAAGTACGAATGGTTGAGTTTACCGATATTGCTTATATGACTTTTATCTAACAACCAGTTCCATTGTGGTCCTGAGGCGATATATAATATGAAATTGCTGTCTATCTTCCAGTTGTATCGAAGATTAGCAGGTACCACAATCGTATGCATTCGTTTTTGCCTGTAATCGGTACCTATCATATAATCAATATCATTCTGAGAGTACAATACCGCACCATCCACTCCAAGATTAGGAAGTGGAATCTTTGTCTTAATCTTCAAACCTGCGAACCATCCTGTCTGATTATCTGGTGAGAACAGTTCCTTGCTGGCAGAAAAGCGGCTTAAATCAAGACCTGCCTCAACACCTATCTGCCAAGGCTTAGCTTTCTTTACAACAGATGCAGGATTAGCAACAGGCGTTGGTACGGCTTGGGCTTTTACGGATTGAGAGTATGAGAAAAGAAGAACATAAGAGAGCAATAATATCCACGTTCTCTTTTTGATTGAATATGTTACATTTTGCCTCATCATCTCATATTCTTAATATTCCAACCCTCATTATCGTCTCTCACGACGAGCGCTGGCAGCAGGTCCACTGCTGTTTGAGCTCTCGCGAGGCTTTCTTTCCTTGTTAGTGCTTACAATTGTTGTAGAACGACGGGTAGTTCCACGTGCTGTAGTTTTCTTTTCTTCGGTATTGGCTTTAGCAACTGTCTTTGTGGTCTTTACCTTCTTTTCCACTACAACGCTATCGGTGCTCACAGTGTCAACTTTCTCGCGATGTTTCCAAATTCCTTCCTCAAAATCAATCAGTTGCTGTTCTATCTTCTGCTGCGCCTTATGCAGCTTCGCAGTATCTTGCTCGTTAATTAACACCTTACCTTGCATATTAGCCGTCTTGTAAATCTTTCCGTCATATCGATTCATCGTAAAGAAATCGTCGGCTGTCATGTTTGTAATATTGTTCAGATTAGATGTCATGATAGGCAGTCGGCTTAAGAACGGAGCGGCATCGTCGTACTTTATCCAGAACAAGGGTTTAGGAGTCACTGCTCCCTCATCACCAAAGCCGTCATCCTCCAACAGAACCGGACATAATGCAGTAACCTTAGCCTTGTATGTACCTGTTCGCTGGTCGAAGTAACTGCTTTCCTTCACATAATAGCGTTTTACCTGTGCCGAAGGAATATCGTTGTCAGCGACTGTGTACTTTCCATTATTCTCTTCATAGTATATATAATATCGGTCCAGAATATCCTTAACATCCTCTACACGGTCTTTTTCTGCAAAAGACTCGTTTCCGTCCAACTTATATGTATATACAGGTATTCGTTTGGTAAGGAATAGACGGAACAGATAAGTAAAGAGGTTTACCTGTCGGTCTGTTGGCTCCACGGGATAGTAAAGCGGAGCATTTTTGTCTGCCATCAAGTCAAGTTGACGGTATATATCGCGACGCCATACCACATCCTCAGGCATTTCTGCACTGGTAGGGAACATCAGCGATGCGCGATCAGCCTTCTGCTCTGTACTTTGTCCTTTCTGAGCAACAGCATTACTTGTTGTAGTACGACGCTTTGCCGGCTGAGCAAAGGCGGAGCCAATTGAAAATTGAAAATTGAAAATTGAAAGTTGACCGACGCAAAACAGCATTGCAACCATCAATAATAATCCTTTTCCTTTCATATCTCGTGTATTCTTAATTCTTCACTCTTAATTCTTCACTCTTCACCCTAATTAACTATCACTTCCATAGCACTATTCAGGGTACGTTCTATGCCATCAGGACCTACGGCACGTATCTTCGTAATGTAGAAACGCTTACCACGGTTCAACTGACGAATCATATTCTTTTGTCGAAGGGTAAACTCTGCCGATTGAGCTATCTCTGGTACAGCATTACCCATATTGTCATAGAACACCATTTCAAAGCCTCTAACCGAGAATGGGATATTCAACAGTCCATCATCAATAGCAGCACCCAAAGTGGTCATTGCCATCAGATTCTGTTTCGAGATCTTTCCACCCATTACATGGTCATCTTCGATGGGAATATATGCCGTTGGATCGGGCAATTTCCTGACACGGAAAGTAAACTTACCCATCTCTTGCACTCTACCTTCAGTTTGCGCAGCTACGGTAATGACGGCCTCACCACCAACGTTCGTAGGACGTGCTATGTATTTGCCATCTCCCTTTTGTGTGAAGCTGCCACCTGTCATGCTCACATGCAATCGGCTGGATGGAATTCCTGGTACGCTCACACTCATGGGATTATCATATCCAGCATACAGGACGTTCATGATATCGGCACTAACAGTAGCACTTGGAGGTATAACGGTGTATTTCTGTGAAAAATCGCGACGGACTTTTTCACCGCTACCATTCAGAGTTTCTATCCATCCTGTCAAAGTGAAGTCTCCAGTCTTGTTGCATATAGTCTCATAAACACCACGGTCGCTCTGTATCTCACGTCCACCCACATATATTGTAGGACGGTTTGTGGTATCTACTGCTGCCATGAATATCTGAGCAGAAAAACGTCCTCCCTGCACAATTGTCTGTGAATTAGGAACTACGAAGGCATCTACCATGTTAACACGGATATCCTTTACATCAATATTAGAAACCAGACCGTGCAGGACCTCTCCCTCAGCATAGCGTACATCATTCTGCAGTTTTGTCAACAAGGTCACTGCTGCTGATGTTGGCATACTCTCAAACATATACTCCTGCCAGTTCTTGCCCTCAAGTTTTCCCTTGTGAGGAACTTCTGTGTTCAGGTTGCTCTCGATGATGAGACGTTGTGCCTTGTCGTTGACCATCTTGGTAATACGGTCACGATAGCTGTTGATGGCATCATATAGTTCCTTACCACGTCCTTTTTTAGGAGCCAGCATCACATTACTTGCAGCCTCAAGGTCTTCCTGGTTCCTGATATTGTGAATATCACCATTCTTACCATCACTCTTCTTAACGATTGCTTCCTTCAGTTCTTCAGCGAAATTGTAAAGCGAGTCGCTCATATGCCTCACATACTGCGCTTTGTCGTACCACTGCTTTACCTTCGTGGGATTAGCCTTCATCTGTTCGTCGAAGTTCTTATATATACCCTCGTTGGTCTGCATCGCATTCTGTGTGGCCAGTTCTATTCCGTCGGATACAATGGTAAATCCCTTCAGTACATCACTGCTGACATTAAGAGCCAACATAGCCATCAGCACAACATACATCAGATTTATCATTTTCTGACGTGGCGATATCTTTTTCTTTTTTATCTGAGCCATTTCTCAAATTGAAGATTGAATATTGAAAATTGAGAATTAAGCCTCATTCTGCGGATTGATTGGTCCTACAACATTAACAGTCAATGCCTTTATCATTCGTGCATAGACATTGTTGAGTTCCTCTATTTGCTGTGCCATACGACGTGTCTGCTCGTCGATTTGCTCAATAGTTGCCACCTGCTTGCTAATGTTGCGTAATTGCAGTTCATAAACTGTGGCAATTCCTGTAAGAGTACGATTAAGATTCTCCATTTCCTCACTGTCTGTGGACATTCGCTCAGCCTGAACCTTCACTCTGCCCAGAACCTCAGTGAGTTCACTCAACTGCTCAGTATAGTTCTTCACAGCCTCTTCCACACTTGCGGGGTTCGTTGCTACCAACTGTGCAGCCTCATTCAAACCAGTACCTCCCACAATGCCACCGCCCATTATTATGGGCTGACCACCAGCCACAACCTTCTGCGAAGAACCTTCAGTATTCTGTGACGAGGCTTCAGCCGAAGCAAAACCACCACCAATGATAACAGTACCACCACCGGCAACTCCACCGCTGACAACTGCTCCACCGTTCTGTGCAGCAGCAGATGCCACAGCAGCCAACTCTTCCACAGTCTCACTGCTAAGACCAGCACCTGCCTGTTCTGGAACCTTCTCTGTTACACGTTCGAAACCTGCTACTATGAACACAAACACCTCTGTGCCCATACCGATAAACAGCATCAAGTTGGCACCTGGCAGATGGGTCAACTTAAACAATGTACCCAAAATAACGATTGCAGCACCCCATGAATAGGCATAGTTCATGAATGTCTGTCCTGCCATTGTGTCCATCCATTTCTGGATGATTTCTATGAGATTCAGTTTCTTTCCCATTTATCTTTTACTATTCTGTTGTTTACTATTATCATTTACCATTGAGCGCACGCAACGGAAACCCACATAAGAACGAGGTTGGTTTTGGTATTCGTAACTGCGCCATGCTGAACGTATCATACTCTCTGGGTCTTTCCACGAACCACCGCGTACACTCTTCTTCTTCAATCTGTAAGGATCTTCCTTTGCAGCGTTGTAACGAAGTTCTGGGTTCATATCGCTCATGCTTTGCACACCAGCCTCTGTATATACGGTGCTTGTCCATTCTGCTACGTTGCCAGCCATATCGTATAGACCATTAGAGTTTGCACTGTAGATACCACACTTAGATGTGATAAGACTTCCGTCTTCTGTATAGTTTCCACGATCGGGCTTGAAGTTTGCATAGTAGCAATTCTTGTCACTCTTTACTTCACCGCTCTCCCATGGGAATGGATTTCCCGACTTTCCACGAGCAGCAAACTCCCACTCAATTTCAGTCGGCAGGCGATAGCGTTGTATCTGCTTAGCCATACCGCCCAATCCCTTCAGCAGGAACTTGGTACGCCATTCACAATAAGCATTTGCCTGTTCCCAAGTTACTCCCACCACAGGATAGTCATCAAATGCCGGATTGTTGAAATAAAGCTTCATATATCGCTCGTTGTCGGCATTCTGGAAATCATTGACCCAACATGTTGTATCTGGGAAGATATTTACGATGTAAGTATTCAGGAAGTCCCATGGACCAGACAGTGGACGTGTGATAGTCTGTCGCTGAATACGACCTTCGTCATCCACCCATGCAGTATCCTTTGAAATCATCACTGTCTGGTTTCGAACGGCATCATGTGTCGCATCAGTGTTAAGGTCGCGTTCCTCTGGGTTCATACGATACTTACGCTGAGCAGCTGCAGCATAATCGTATATCTCATAGCGATAATTCATCTGAGAGGCATCAAGCATCTTTGTACCATCAATGGGATGAGTAACATACACACTCTCTATGGCGCGCTGTTCATCTTCATTGGCCTTCTTCCAAGGAATTGACTTATTCCAATTCAAATAAGGAGTGATAGGGTTGCCTTCTTTATCCTCCTCTATCTTGTAAGTCTCATCACCACCATACGCTGGATCTGCCAGACGTTCGCGAATGATGCTGTCGCGTACCCACATTACGAACTGACGATACTTGGCATTCGATACCTCATATTCATCCATCCAGAATCCATCGACAGAAATCTCACGTTGTGGGAATTCCGTGCCCCAGAGAGTATCGTTCTCCTCCAAGCCAACTTTCAGCGAGCCTTTTCTAATAGGCACCATACCAAACGGCGTGGGTTCACTGAAAGATATACCACGCACACCCGTTACCTCACCACCTGTGGACATAGCATTATTGCTCATGCCCATACAACTATATAGGAGTATTAAAAATGAAAAATTAAAAATTAAAAGCGCTAACTTCTTCATTCTTATTTATCTTAGTTTTAATTGTATCTTTCAACTCTAAACTCTAAACTCTAAACTTTATAATACTCTCACACTTTTGTGCAAGTTCTTTCCTTTCTTAAATATGTTCAGGTCCATCTGATACCCCACCACCAACTCATGGCTACCATGCAGGGCACTGATGCCTCCGGTATATACCTCATACGAATATCCTATCTGCATACCATGGAATTGCGTTCCGATTAGAGCTCCTACACTTATCGTAGGACTGTAAGTCAGTCCGGCATACAGTTGCAGCTTAGGACCGTTATATGCTAATCGGGCTGTCACATCACCTCGCCATGCTTGCAAGTCCGTGCGGACTATTGCCGAAGTGTAGAGGGCGTATTCTGGCTGTTTGAATTGCACAGTGTATCCTCCAGTCACGTAGTATAGTCTCGGCACTTTGGTTTCGTGCATCTTATCATCACCCAGCTTAATGGTAGGACCTGTCAGGTGCATCGAGCTCAAACCGGCATACCATCTCTTCTTGTACGTATAACGTATTCCAAAGTCAACATCCAGCCCCATTCCATCGACCTCATTTGTAGCGAAAGCAGGATCTCCCGGATCAATCACATCAAGTTTCGAACCATCGAACGTCTCGTCCAACAGCCCCACTCGGGCTCCTATGCTCAATTGTCCGCCCCATAGCGGTTGGTGATAGGCATATTGCAGGTACAGTTTTTTATTGGAGAAAAGTCCTATCTTGTCATTCATGAACCCAACGCCAACTCCATGTCGTGGACTCAAGAAGAAGAGCGGCATGTCAGCCGTAGCCAACATTGTTTGTGGTGCGTTCTCGAATCCCACCATCTGCATACTGAGTGCAGCGCGTATATCGAGACGTCCGTCCAGTCCGCTTGCTGCTGGGTTGAAATAGGATTGCAACGTCCAGTAGTTTGTGAACGCCGCATCGTACTGAGCCTTGGCTCCTGCGGCCATCAGCACGCCCACTGCCAGCAACAACAGTCTTTTCATCCTCTTTTAATAACGCACGCTATCTCCGTTTTATTGTTCGCAGCCTATAAAAAATGCCATTTAGTAGTCTTCCCAAGAACCAACATCCTGGAAATTCTCTTCTCTCACGAATCCGATATCAGCATCGGTGTCAATTTTGTTAGTACCATTAACTACTATAGAGTTCGCCAAAATATTTTGGCTTATAATTGCATACACACATGTATATGGGAACTTATATGTTTTTTTCATTATTACAGTATATTAAGGACTACTTGAAATTTTCACTCACTTAATCACAACCTTTTTGCCATTCACGATATTGATGCCCTTCATTGGCTTACTCAAGCGCTGACCTGCAAGGTTATAACATTTACCATTTGACGATTTGCTATCTACGATTTCCTCAATATTGTTCTCATCGTCAAAGCTGAAAAGGAAACCCTTAACGCCACTTGAGGCAGATGTGTCTAAGTAGGCCTTATTTGCACCAAGGGTGATAGTGTAGTTTCCGTTTTTATCAAACTTGTAGAAGCCTATTGTGCCATCCTTCTTACCCAGAGAGTAGTGGCTGGTCTCATCGCTGAGGTCGAGGCTCATGGGCACCAGCGTCCCCTTCAGCATATTGGAGGTTTCACTTATTTGCTGTACTAAACCGCTTGTGACATTGAAGGTAGCCGAGTTACTCGTCTCGTTAATGAGTACGACTGCGGTATTGGCAGCTATCTCGCTGTTTGTCACTTCGGTCAAGCGGGCATATTCGCCAGATGTGCTTCTGATATAATATGCCTTTGTGTTCTCATCCGTAGTCACGTCGAACGGCAAGTAAAGCGTAGCATACGACGCATCGCCTACGGTGTTGAGGGCAACGGGATAATATGGTGTGAGTACAACGCTAAAGTCAGCTATGGCGATGTATTTTGCGGCGTCTGTAGTGGTTACGCTAATAGCTGTTGATTTGGAATAGATGTCATCTACCTTGATGGTTGTATAGCTATTGTATGCAGGAGTGAATTCGGTACCTTTAGCTGTTGTTAAAGTATATGTGTGAGTGTCAACAGAAGATTTTGCAGCTAACATCGAATAACTCTTAATAATATAGCCATCGGGAGCCGTCAAGGTTAGCTTGGAGGCAGTGTTGGCTGTTGCCGGTTTATAAGCAAGATTGTAATGGCTTAGCCAACTGGAGAACTTATTAAATTCTCCGTCAGACTTGGTTAATGTCAGCCCTGAGATTGGGTTATTTGTATCGTTAGATGTCCAAGTGTTACTAGAAAGCGTACCGTATGTGGTTTCGCCTGTAGTTCCATAAACAATCTTTACTGTATTGAGCTCATCATACAGCTCATCAATCTTGGCGTTGATGATTTCGCTACTGAGGACGACGTAGTTGATGGCGTAGCAATCCTGCTTGTCATTGTTGCCGATGCTGCCATCCTCGTAGATGATGGCGAGGTCGCCATTGGCGAGTTTCTGCATCGAGCTGTAGGCTGCATAACCAGGCTGTAGTTGGAATGCCTCCTTCCACGTCTCGCCTTGGTCGAAGCTCATGTACAGGCGCAGGTCCTTACGATAAGTACTGTAGGCCTTGGTCAGCGTATGGAAGATAACATCCGGACGGCTGGCATTCTCTGTCTCACGGTTG
>Ga0247611_10003648_pt1 | contig 22496 bp, 30 predicted proteins | sample 177DNAGHGhighgp2_FD_192422 | JGI IMG/M metagenome (GOLD analysis project Ga0247611, IMG submission 192422) | Sheep rumen microbial communities from Palmerston North, Manawatu-Wanganui, New Zealand - 1770 DNA GHGhigh gp2 | ecosystem: Host-associated > Mammals > Digestive system > Stomach > Rumen... | reverse complement strand
CCGTAGCCCATCAGTTTCAGGACAGTCTCGCCGACAGCCTTGAAGGTGTCCCTGAGGGATGCGAAGAAGTGGCGTACGGTGCTCTGTGTCTGGCGTTCATTGTAGATGACTTCCGTAGCTGTAACCTGGGGCTGACCGTCGATTAGGCCCTTTGCGTCAACTCCCGTGATTGTGGAGAGGAGTTCAAGGTTGGCAGAGATGATTGCCGTGATGTCGCCATACTGCACGCTGTTGTCGATGCGCTTCGGCTCTGGGTATTTCACCTTTCCGTCTGGTGAAGTCTCGTTCCACAGGAGGAGAGGGTTCAGGTTGTTGAAGAAGTTGCGGTAACCGTCGTCGTATCCTTCAACGGCCTGAGGGGTCGTAAGGAATGTCGGCTTCGGAGCTATCGCCATGCGTTCGCCAAGCTGGGTGAATGCGTAGTTGATAATCTTCTGGATTGGTGCTCCTTTGCGCACTAACCCCTGCCACAGTTCGTCGTCGCCGTCCCATGTCTTCTCTCCGTATACGGGGAAGATAGGAACACGTTCGATATCTAGCTGGGTAGGCTCTTCGAGGAAGTCGTTGTTCAGCATCCTGTATACGGAACACTTTCCGTCTTCTACTCGGAAGTAGGTGACAATGCACATCGTGTCAGGGTTGCTGTTGTCCGTCACGTTGATGAGCGGGCGAACACCCTTTGCAGTAACCCAGCGTTCACCGAACTTTGCCTCGACATAGTTCTTGCTCTTGAATTCGACAATCGCCGCCTCGACCGCATCGTGTCCATCACGCTCGATTGAATCAGGGTCGAAATAGACGTTCTCAATCTTGTCGATGGAGTAGAGGGCGGGGACTTCGACCTGGTTTCCGTTCTCGTCTGAAACCGATTCCGAACCGATTGCAAAATAACCCAGTCCGAAAGCGACTTCCGAATACAGCACGTCGTATGCAGCACGGTTGTTCGAACCGTTCTTGATGAATGCGTCGGCTGCCATGTCGATTTCCTGATTATCGCTGTACCACTTGTATGGATAGTTTGCATATCCGTTCGCAGTGGAGTTCACCGAGTTTGCGAGAACGTTGATTACACGTCTCGGCCTAGACTTTGCGATAAGGCGGGAATCGGCCTTCTCCCACTGGTTTCCTGAAAGGAACGAGCGGTCTTCCTTTATTCGGGCAATCTGGGTGCTCCTCTTCGTATTGGCACGGGATTCAAAATCCTTCCATAGCTCAATCACTTCTTCGATGCTTTTCATTTAAACCTCTCTTTTCTGTTGGGGAAAGTAGGCCCTATTCAACATCGAACGTAGGCCTGAACACCCTTGTTCCAGACAGCAGGTCGTTACCCCTTTCCAGGAGCCACAGCTTGAATCCAGTCGGGTCGTCCTTGTAACCGACCGTCATTATCTCTGGGTTCTCTGCGATTGCCTTTAGATACTTCTGGTCTGTTGCTGTAAGTCCCTGGTTCTCCCCGATTACTTTCAGAACGTCTGATGACTTGTTCCTGTTTGCTGGAGCCGCCTGGGTCTTCCTGCTCTCTTTCTTCAAGGTCTTCTTGATTTCGGAGTCTGTGAAAGAATTAGGTCGGAAGCATCCTCTGTTCCTGCCTTGTTTACTGCCCATGCTGGCAACGCCTGGTTGAGGATGTTTGCCGCACGTTCTCCCCTTGTTGCTACGGCAGGTCCCGTTCCGTGCCATGTGGCATAGTTGATGAACTCATTAGGATGCCTTGCAAACGCTTCCTCGATTTCCTTCTTTCCTACAACGTCGAAGAACTTAGCTCCTTCGGAACCTTCAGGAGTAATCTTCTGAATATACGGTGAAGGGAGCGTTTCAGGATATTTGAAATAATTGCTTGCTGGAAGACCTATGCCGTTGTATGCCTTCATCTGGTCGGCAACTACGTCTAGCGTATTGTCAGCGGCCTCTTCGGCCCTCTGCTCGGCTTCCTGCTTCACCTTGTTTGCCGCAGCTTCCCTTGTTTCCTTGCTGACAAGCTGGATTTCTCCTTTATTTATGGCGTCGATTATAGCCTGGTCAAGAACAGCCTGTTTCAGTACATCGTCGCTTACACCAGATGCAGACAGCTCTGGCGTCCTTCCCATCCTTGCCGCATTGAATGCGTCCTCGGTTAACTCGCCCTTGTTGACAATCGGGAGGTTCAGTTTGAGGGCAACGTCCGATGCGAAGTCGTCGCCAGACTTCTTTGCCGAAAGTCCTAGCGTTTCGAGGACCTTCCTTACGGTTCCCTGTCCGCCCTTCTCCATTCCGCTTCCTGTCCATCTGTCTATCATTGGTCCTGCTGCACGCATGAGGCCACGGTTTACACCCTGGTTGATAGCTGTGCCGATTGCAGCGTCTCCTACCGAGAAGTCTGCACGGTGTCCCATTCCAGGGTCGTTCTCGTCGTACATTGCAGCATCCATCGCTTCCGATGCGAACGGCACAACTGCGTTTCCGAGGATGTTGCCAGACATTGCTCCAGCTCCCTGTGCGAAACGCTGAAGCTTTCCCGCTGCTGGTCCACTCATGTAGGGTACAACCTTGGATGCTACCCTAGGTGCAACCCTTGCCAGAACCCTTGGTGCAACCCTTGCTCCTACCGAGGCGATACCTGCACCTGGGATTGCCATGAGTGCATTCTCTCCTAGGTCTCCAAGTGCGTCCTTTACCGTCCAGTCGCCAGTGTTTATGAAGTCCTCGGTAATACGTGGTGTAAACAGGGACGAAAGCATCCTTACGGCAAACGGGATTGACTCCTTCCTTGCCTTGGGGATGTCCCTGAGCATCTTCTGGGCTTCCGCCTGCTTCCATATTTCGTATACGGTTTGCCAGCCCCTTTCTCCGTAGACTGGGTTCTTGACAATTTTCTTCTTCCATTCGGGAGCCTTCTTCGGGAACTCCTCGATGAACTTGTCTGCCTTCTCCTTGGCGTCCTTTCCTTCGATGCCGATGATTTCTATGACGTTGGCCATGGAAGGGATTGTCGGCTCGGTAATCTTGTCAGCCTTCGTGAAGGGACTTTCATTACCATACTTTTCAAGGAACCTCTGTTCGGCCAGCTCGTCAGTAGGAGCCTTCATCCCGTAAAGGGAATCTATGACATCCTGAGATACGTACTTGCCTTCCTTCAGCCAGTCTTTGAGAACTTCTTTTGAACTTGCCATTGGATTACCTCATCTTTGGTGCTGCGCCGTCGAACGTGGCGTACTTCTTGAGGAGCTTGATTTCCTTGTCGTTAGGGTCGTCCTTGTTCCAGCGTGCAGTGAACGAAACTTTTTCAGCCTCGGTCATGTTCTGGTACTTATCGACAAGTTTCCTTGCCTCGCCCTTTTCCTTTTCCCAGTCTTCCTTCGCCTTCTTCTTTTCGCCAACCGTCTTTGTTGCACGGACACGCTTTGCCTCGGCCTTGAGACCAAGCTCGTCGTACCTCTTGGCGATTTTCTCCCTCTGGTCTGCATCTTTGAAGAAACCCTTTTCGTTCGTTGCAGAAGCCTCGTCCTGTACAAGGGTTGCAACACTGTCTTGTCCCTGGTCTTGACCCTGGTTTACAACAGGGGCGGAAACACCGTATGCAGCAAGTTCCCTAACGAGTCTTGCCCTCTTTGCTTCAAGGGCTTTCTTTGCACCAAGGTCAGTATGGTAAGGAATCTGTATGTCGGTTTCCTCGATTTCACCGATGAGACGCTTGATGTCAGCCTTGGCCTGTTTCTGCTGGTCTGCTGCCCTAGCAATCTCGTTCTGCTTGGCCTGCCAGCGCCACTGCATTGCAGTATCGGCCAAACGGTTGCGGTCGTTCTGCCTTGCGATGATGTCGTTCTGGTGTGCCCTTGCGTTTCCGAAGTCCCCTATTGCAGCACGGTTGGCAGCAAGCTTCCTGTCGAAGGAATCCTGGTCCATCCATTCTGCACGCATGTTTTCTAGCTGGTTCTGCAAGTAGCGGATTTCATTCTCGTTGTATGCTAGCTCCTTTTCGAGCTCGACACGGTTGGAATAGGTCGCTGGTGCAGCTGACTGCTGCTGTGCGTTCCATGCCTGTTCTGCGGCTAGCCTCTGCTGGTTTGTGTCGTATGCGTTCTGTGCGTTCTGCACGCTTCCCTGCTGTGCAGCGTATGCAGCGGACGGGTCATACCTTTTGCCGTTGAAGTAGCCGTTAATGGCCTGCTGATATCCTGCGTTGTTCAACGCCTGTCCGTAACTTGTTGGAAACATTGTTCAAATCCTCTCTGTTTTCACGGTTGAAAGTAGGCTAGTGCGCCATTGACCCGTCATAGTTCTTGTCGTTCCATTCGCCTAGGAGTTTTCCTCCTCTCGACCTGTACGGACCTCCTGGACCACGGCTCTTCACTGGGTAAACGGCACGTCCAATCGAATCCGCTTTGAGGAGTTCCTGTGCAGCCCTAGAAGCCTCGTAGGTGTTCGGGTATGCCTTGAAAGTGTACCATGTCGGCTTGTTCTTCCACTGCACCTCTATCCTTGCATCTGGGGTCAATCTGATTCCAGTTACAGCCGAAGATGAAACGGAGAACGGAAGGCGTGATGCAGACTCGTTCCAGAACTGGGGAAGTCTCTTCTCCTCTTCAAGGCCACGGTTCAAGGCAAGGCGTTGCTGCTTGGGTGTCATACCTGGATGGATATACTTGGTTATCGTCCTGTTGTGAAGGTCGATATCCTGCATGATGCCAGCCTCGTCGATGATGGACATGTTGGCCTTTCCGCTAGAGTTCTCGTTGGCCTTTCCAGGTATGTAGTCAACGTCGTAGTTGTGCCACGCATCTGGTGCGAACTCGGTCGGGTACTGCTTGGCCATGAACTGGGATGCGGCATCCGATATGCCTGGAATAGAAGGGGCCGAACGGGAAGCACCAGAAACGGAGCCGAGGATTCCTGCGGCCCTAGCTGCGGGACTAGAGTTCATCCCTGCGCCTATAAGGAACGCAAGGATTTCCTTCGCCATCTGTGCGTTGTTGTTCTGCTCGGCCATGGGTTAACCCCCAAGGTTGTTCGAATAAGGGTATGCCATCGGGGTAGGCTGTTCTGGAGTAGATACGAACGTGGGGGCTGGTTCGTTAGGTTGAACAGCCTGCTGTTGCATACCTGCGAGTTCTGCCTTGATTTCCTCGTTCCTTCTCTGGAGTTGTGCAATCCTGTTCGAAATCTCGTCCATCTTCGTAAGGGCTTCGTTCCTTGACGAAATCAGGTTTGCATATTCCTTGTTTGCCTGCTTCACTTCATATCCACGGAGGGCACGGCCAATGTTGTCAGCATCACGCATTGCGTTCTCGGTAGTGTCCTTGACCTGAATCTGCGGGATGCTGACTCCCGCCCAGTTGAATGAAAATCCCATGATTCACCTCCCGTTAGGAACCTGCTCCGAAGTAGGAGCCAGCGAACTGTGCGATAGGTCCGAGAGCCGATGCGATTCCGCCACCAGCATTCTGGTTCTGCAATGCGTTTACACGTCCTGCCGCCACGTTCGCCTGAGTCTGCAATCCACCCAGCCTGTTGTTCATTGCGGCCATGGTTGCGTCGCCTAGACCCTGAGTGTACATGTTGCGGTCGTTGCCGTACTGGTCTATTCCGTACTTTGCACGGTCCTGCGTTGCATTGTAATTGTTCCATGCGTTTGCAGAATTTACGTTGTATTCAGCAAGAGCCTGGTTCCTGTCCTGCATTAGTTTGTTGTAGGCCTTTTCCCATTCCTCTGAAGTGTGTGCTTGGGCACGGGCTCCAACACGGTTCACATAGTCGCTTGAAAACCTGTTTCCACCCGTGGCAGAAGCATTGTTGATAGCTGACATTTCAGCTTCCCAGCGCTGGTTTGCGGCTGGGTCGAAGAACTGGTTGATATCTCCGTTGTACGAGAAGTCCTGGTTCTGGTAGACATCGGAGTTAAGGAACTTGGCGAGTGCATCCTGGTAGTTGGCTGCACCCTGTCCATACGTGTTCTGAATCAGGTTCTTGTAGCCCTGGATGTCAGCTGCGTTGGCATTGACGGCTGCGTCAGATGCACGCTTGATTTCATCGTAGGCAGCGGCTGCGTCCTTACGGTTCTGGTAGCTGTTGTAGAGGTTGGAGGCAATGGAACCTGCTGCGATTGCCCCTCCGATAATCAAAGGTACCATGTTACTTCTCCTTCTTCTTCTTGGTTTCTTCCTTGCCCATTTCCTCGTCTGCCTCGTCGATTTCCATCATGTCGATGAAATCCTCCATCAGGGAGTTGAGCATCTTCAATTTTTCGAGCGTCTCTTTCTTGTCCATTGTTGAACCTCGCTTTTTCTATTTTGAAAGTAGGGCCGCAACCCTGGCCGAATCCCCGAACATTTGGAGCTGGAACAGGCCAGGTTGGGAAACATTGATTGCAGTCTGGCCAGGTTTCACTATCACCGCATCGACTGAACCGTCGGAATGCGACAGGGTTCCAGCAACGGGTCTTGTAACCTTGAACGGAAGCTCTGTCGAACCTGCGTCCAGCGTGGCCGTAATCACGGTAAAGAACGGGGTTACGACAATATGGTATGAACCAGAGTCGTACTCGTTCCACGAACCCGTGAGCATTTCCAGCACGTCTACAAAGGGGCTGGTCCTATTTATCATTCCGCTCTTCATTATATTACCGCATTGGTTGGGGTGATACGTTGAGAACAGGTGGTCAGTTCCAGGCTGGTCGGGTGCGAGTATGTAACCCTGAGTACGCACAGGCGATTGTAACCGAGGCTGTGGAACCTTACCCTGTGGTCGTAGTTACCTGTCCTTCCCAGCTTGCAGGAACGTACGTTTCCGAACGTGTTGCCACCGTCCTTGCTCACTTCCAGGAGAAGGTCGGGTTGGAGCGTGTAGTCTGCCCAGCAACCTACGTTACACTCGATTCCAAGCTCGTTGAAGATGAACGGCCTGTTGTTGTCAACCACGACTGCACCCTGCCTGTGGCGAATCATCGGAAGTCTCGAACCTCCGACGTAATCCTCGTACCAGTATTCGTCGGTATGCTCGTACATCGCACCGTCGTTACAGAAGGCTATGAACTTTCCTCCGAACCAGATTAGGGCAGAAGGTCTCCAACGGGTTTCAACACCAGATTCATGAACACGGGAGCAACGCTGATGCCACTCCGATGTCTCCGTGTCGAACACCCAAGTTTCCTGCAAGTTCTGCAACTGGAGTACATAGAAGTTGTGGTCGCCCTCTGCGTATGCAAATGCGAATGCAGTGTCAGATGTCTCGCCTAGCAGTTTCTTGTCTAGCCAGTCTGGGGAAATCTTCTTGTACTGCTGTCCTGACACCATCATGATGCCCTTTGCGTATGATTCGCCAGAGCCGAGATAGTACAGGTTAGAACCGCAGATTGCAACAGAGTATGGCGCCTGCAAACCGTTCGAAGCGTTGGCCGTATAGCTTTGACGAATCCATGTCTCGTACTCCCCTGAGCCACGCTGCCAGATTTCAACTGTCTTACTTCCCAGAAGATACAGCGATGCACCTATGGCTGCTATCGCTTGGAGATTATCAGACGAAACTTCGGCGTTGAAGTATTGCTGTACCCCGTAGTTGTCGAGGAACATGTACGTCAGGGAATCGACAGGCTTGGTAAGAACTTTCAGGCTATTGTTCGGGTCATACTGTACTTCGCCATTGACGATATCGAAAACTTCCCTAGTCTCGCTGTTGAGAGGATAAGGGATGCTGTAGTATACGAAACCGCTACCCGAATCCGTTATACAGACTGAACCTCCAACCACGCAAACGTGGGTTGGCCTAATCATGCCCCCGTCGCCAGTTACACGCTGAGGGAGTGTAACCTGTTGGAGATTCCCGCCTTCAAGCAGGTTGTAAGCCCAGAGGTTGAAACCGTCGGCTATGAGCAGCATCGGTCGCAAACCGCCAGTTTCGGCAAAGATTACACGGGCTGCACCAGATGCGACCTGTCCTATCATCGTCGAGTTTCCAGCGATGTCGATTCTGTAAACCTTGTTTCCGAAGCAGACGAATGCGTTTTCCTGCTGGTTCTGCACTGCTAGGCCGACAGAGGACACGTATGCTCCCCTGCACCTTGCGCTGGTATGTACACGCTTAATAAGTTTCAGTCCAGGAAGGGAAGTGAGGTAGTTGTTCGCTGCGTTGATTTCACGGAACATGTTACAAGACCATGAACTTCCCATGGTAGCGGGATGTTTGCCACGGTTGGTAGCTGGTTCAATCAAATAGTTGGTAACGGATGTTTGAGACATTGATTACCCCCACTGGCTCGGGCAGAATCCGTTTACGTATGCATCTTCGTAGGAACCGCACAGGGTTGCACCAGACTGGAGCATTCTCTGCGTGATGTTGTTGCGCTTGATTAGGTTGCATGCGGTCTTGAAGTCGGTCTCGCATTCCGCCTTCTTGGAATCAGCAAGGTCATGGAACTTTGCAAGGCGGAACTTCAATCCCTCGAACAGCATGTTGTTGTAAAGGTCGGAAAGGTAAATCTTGCTGTCGAGATTGTACTTCGGCATCTTCGAGTTGTACCAAATCCTTAGAGGAGTCGTGCTGTTTCCATCTAGGGTAAGAACACCGATTTCACGGTGGGTTTCATCCAGGGTTGCAAACTCGGTTGGCAACTCCTCGAAGTCCCTTCCGTAGTTCCAAGATGTAGGAATCGTGTTCTGGTTCTTCATGAACAACTGGATGGAATCCTTAGGGTTCAACGGGAGATAACGGTTTCCCATCTTGCGTGCGACACCCTCGATTTTCTCTGGGGGTTCCATGTCGATGGTGTGTGGCTGCGGTGCTTCTCCCTGTTTGAGCTTGCGGAAAGTGAGAACCTTAGCAGTCGATACGTCGAGGAACTTCTGCATGTGGGAGATATAACCCTCTGAGTTCAACTGTGATATAAGCTCGTTCAGTTCACCGCATGCAGACTTTGCCATGGTACCGTCAGTGGCTTCACCAAGACCAGTCATGTTGAGGGCCTCGTAGGCCTTTTGGATTAGTTCGTTTACGGCAATCATTGTTTACCTCTTCTTTCTGAGATGGAAAGTAGGGTCGCAAAAAGGGAGCCAGGTTACCCCAGCTCCCTCATTGGAGAGTATTGTATGTTTGGACTATCTTATCGAAAAGCCGATTAGACCTTCTTCACGTAGATACCCACGGCAGAACGTGCGTCCCAGATACCCGATGCGAACGGGCAGTCAAGACGGACGAGCTTCGTGAGGTTCGTGCCATCGCCGTACGTGCTCATCTTCACGGTCACGCCGCCAACGGTAGAAACATCTTCGTTCTCAGAACCAGGAAGGTTTTCGAACTTGTAAGAATCGTATGCCATACAATCCTTAGTACGAACCTGACCTACCCAGTAAGTCGTGTTGGCTTCGAGACCAGCGGTGAGGCTGATGGAAGTCGTGCCTTCCTTGACCCATGCGTTCGGGTTGCCCTTGCCCTTGCCTTCGACGGTGATACGGAGCGGGCTGATTTTGCCCTTCGTACCAGCTTCGTTGACGGAGAGAACAACGATTGCAACATCCTGTTCAGTCTCGATTCCAGACTGGTCCACAATCTTGAGGTCGCCACCCGTGGTGAACACGAGGCCAGCCTTCAGGTTGGTACCAGAGATTTCATCAACAGTTTCAAAACCGTCGGAATCTTCGGTCATTTCGAGAGCGATGGAAGCGCTGCAAGAAGCAGGAGTCGTGATGGTCGGGAGCAACGGTTCCTGAACCTGTTCAGCACCTGCGTACTGGCCGAGGTAGTTGCGTCCGTAAATATCCTTGGCTTCCTGTCCGCTAATAAAATTAGCCAAGCCACCAGCAGAAATCTTGCCCATCACCGTCGGGTGCATGAACGACACAACTTCACCAGAAACGGCGAGTTCGTTCAAGGCAGCGGCAGCGTCAGAGAGGGTGCCGAAAGATGCGGTACCAACCACGGCCTGCATGTTCTTGAAAACGTTGTCCTTGATGACTTCCTTGGCAACGGTACGTGCGAGCTTCTGACCCTTCGGAACTGCAATTTCCTTCTTGAAGTCCTCGATATCAGCAATGTCGTTCCATGCGTCGAGGGTGCAGGAAGTGTTGAAGTTCTGAAGCTTGATGTTGGCTTCCACTTCCACGATATCATCGGGAGAAGCGGTCAAGCCTTCGTGAACGGTGCCGACATCAGGCAGGTAAACGGAATATTCCTTGCCGTATTTCTTGCCCTTGAATTCGGATTGCGGCATCTTGGAAACAGAAGCCTTGACATAATTGAGCTCATCTGCCACAGCGGCTGCTACGAGCTTCACTTTCTTGTTGTGGGTGAGTTCATTGGTGCCACCCTGCACTTGATTGTAAAAAGACATATTTTCCTCCGCCACGCTTTTGCGTTTTAAAATCTGCGTGACAAAAAAGTTTTGACAGTGACTTGCGTCGCTATCGGTTGTTGTTAAGCCCATGTGCGTCCATGGATGTCAAATCGCAGAATCCGTATAGCCTACGGTTGGCGGAAGGAAAAACAGTTAGCTACACTCTTCTTCTTTCTGGTTGTGATAGTAGGGAAAAAGAAAAGCGGGTTTTTAACCCGCTGTTTTTATCTTGCTCGAATGAACTTGATGAGGTCTCGGTCGGAGTCAAAGACGCTCGTTCTTGCACCTCCCGATACCGTCCCTGGCTTGCCGAGGTGAGGCATCTGCTTCGGCTGCTCTGGTTGAGGAGCAGGTGTCGGGTCAGGCTGTTTGGAACGGTTTGCAATCTCACGTGCGAGGTCATGCATTTCGATTATGGCGGACATCGGGTTTCCAGCATTGCTCATAACCCTGATGAACGATTCCTTGTTCGAAAGCATCTCGTTGAGGACAAGCGGTCCGTTCGGGTTACTGAACACATAGTCCCTGATTGCTGGTGCATTGTCGAGGATTTCTCCCAGACCGTTCTGGATTCCCTTGTTGACCTTGGTTGCGAACGCTGCGTATGTCTCTTCGTCATCGAATGCAGCTCGGCAGTTCTGCTGGAACGATTCTGATACGGCCCTTTGCTGCTCGTCAAATTCACGCTTTTCCTTTTCTTCCTTGGCCCTCTTCTCCTCGGCTTCGGCACGGTCTGCATCGTTCTGTGTCTTCACCAGATACTTGATGTATTCGTCGTCAGTTTCGAAATCAGCACGGGTCTTCGGTTCTTCCTTCGGCTTGTTCTTGTTGAACTCGCTCTTGAACTCGTCGAACTGCTTCTGGAAGGATTCGTGCATCTGCTGGATTTGGGTTTCGTACTTGGCCTTCTGCTTTTCGAGCTGGCGCTTGAAGGCATGTTCGGCCTTTTCTTCCTTCGTAAGCTTGGAAAGGTCTACCTTTTCCTTCTTCGGTTCGTCCTTGGGTTCAACCTTTGGTGTTTCAACCTTGGTGTTTTCAACAGGGGTTTCAACCTTCGTTTCGACCTTTGGAGTTTCAACAGGGGTTTCGACCTTCGTTTCCTTCTGGGGTTCTTCCTTGGTTTCCGTCGGCGTTTCGACCTTGGTTTCGACTGGCTGTTCCTGGCTGCCAGATTTGCCAGTGATTTCTTCGGTTACTTTGTCGAGATAGCTCATGTTTGCTCTCCTGTTTTTAGTTAAGAATAGGTTGGTCGTTGTTGTAGGCGAAGCCCGTCTTTCTTCCGTAGAAGTCCGAGGTAAGGATTACCTCTGGGACATCGACTTCCTCGTGTTGCCTCTTGGCTGCGTTGGCCTTGTCGATAAGGTCCCTGATTGTGGAAAGGGCTACACGATAGAGATAGACAAGGATTTCTTTCGGGTTTCTCGTTAGGTCTACCTTGTCCAAGTAAGAGACCACGCCCATGATTACATCCGATTGGAAATCTGGGTCCTGAGAAAATGAACGCCAGAGTTTTCCCTTTTGAACTGAACTTGCCATTGCCCACTGTGCGATGTTGTAGGCAAAGAGGCCAAGCTGGTCATCTGTTGCCCTGTCGATTGTTCCGTTACGTCGCATGGTCAACGCTTCTTTCAACGCTGATGCATATTCCTGGTTGCGTAAGATTGATAGTTCCATAACTCTCCATTGGTAACTACACTATCAGTTTATATCATTAGCGTTGTCGCAGCGGTTTTCTTGCGCTGATTTTATCCGTTCACACGATTCGATGTTGAACTGGTCGTACTCCTCACGGGTCATGAACCGAGAGAAGAACCTTTCGTAAAGCATATCCGTGTTGCAAATAGGCGGCCTGTTCTCGTAGATTTCACAGAGGTTTTCATCCGTAAGGTGCTTACATGTTCCATCACCACGGTCATATTCCTTCATGTAAGGGAAGTCTCCAACATGACGGCAACACAGTCCACATTTGTCGCATTTGAACTTCATTAGCCCCCCATCATCGAGGCATATCTTCTTAGCTGCCTCTTGTCCTGTTCCTGTTTGCCAACCTGTATCTGAGGCTTATCCTGTTCGCTCCTGTCTAGGGCTGCAAGCATGAGTGCGTCTGCAGGGTCAGGAGAACGGCCAAGGCGAACACGGATATCATCCTTGGGTTCAATCAGGAGTCTTCCCTGCTTGTCCATTATGAAGTGAATATTCGTTATTTCACGCTTGTACTCTGCTACGATTCCTGGGTCAATCCATTCCGATTCAAGGTCAACGCATAGGCCGTCCTTGTGCATCTTTGCCAGCTTGAAATAACCGAAGGCACGTATATTTGCATATTCCCTCTGTGCTTCCTCGGTAGGCGCCTTCTCGGCAAATGCCACCTGTGTACAGGGGATTTCATAACGGAGGTTTTCGTACACTGCTTCTGACCACGCAAGGTCCATGCTAATTGAATTAAGTTTGTAAGCCTTGTTGAAGCGCCTAATCCATTCGCAGACTTCCAGGGTAGATGCCATGCCGAATTCATGGAATGCTATCAGCTTGTTTCCCTTGATTGCTGCAAAGCAGTGGCCATCCCTGAGACCTGTATGGGCCATATCTAGGCCACCGTAAACCCTGTCATCAGAGAAGTAAGGTGCTTCAAGCGGGAAGTCCTTCAAGGTTATCAGCGATGTTGCCGATTCACCGAGGATAATTTCTCCGTCGATTTCCTGTCTCCTCAACTTCTCGTCGAAGATGGCGGATGACATGAGTTCACGCTGTTCATCGGTCATGAACACGTTGTCGGTCATCTTCGAGCGTAGTAGCTTGATTCCATACTTCTCATGTTCTACCAGCATGAGCTGCCAAAGGGAACTCATATCTGGGGTTCCAACCGCCCTTATGCGTGGAACGATGACATGACCGTAGTTGTCTTTACCACGAAGACATGGTGCAGTTACTGCAAGGATGGAAGGATTTGAAAGACAGACCTCATCAAGGTATAGGGTTGAACACTCGGTTGCGCCACGGGCAGCCGAAACGTTTTCGTACGAACCATAATAAAAATGGCTCTTGACATTGTTTCCGAGGTCAAGTGTTCCCGTCTTGTAAGTGCTGTTGTATGACCATCTGTCGAGAAGGTTGAATTCCATCAGGAAGTTCTGCAGGTGCAACCAGGCGCCCTTGTAGAAGGCGCCATCGGTTTGTGCCATATACAACACGTTTCGGCCAAGGAGGAGGTCTGTCAAAGCACTGAAAATGGCAATCCAGCTCTTGCCGCATGAACGGGAAGAGATTAGCGCCACGAACCTTTCGTTGCTGTTGAAGAACTCCCTTTGCACGGGGAGCATCTGTACATGGAAATCTGCCAAGGGTTATGCCTCTGGTTTTGCTTCCTCGATGATGAACTTGATGGAACCGTCGCCCTTGACCTTGACTTCCGAATCCGTCTTCATGCTGATGTTCTGCTTGTATTCGTCGCTCTGGTCGAAGTGGAGGCCTACCATCTTGACAGCCTTTTCGAGAACAGTAACGAGGGTCTCATCGCCTCTCTGGATAGCCTTTACCAACTCTTCTCCAAGGTCCAACTTTTCGACGAGGGTCCTGAACATTGCGTCACGATACTGTTTCCTGTTGCGGCGTGAAACCTGTGCCCTTCTGGCCATCATGGCTGCGTTTTCCTTGGTGAAGGCACCACGACGGGGAGGACGTTTAGGCTGCTCTTCTTCCTTAGGCTGCTCTTCAAGTTCTTCATTCTCGTTCATCATTTAATCCTCCCTTTTACGATTTCTATTAGAATTGCCATCAGGAGTCCAGTTACTGAATCCTGAGTGAGGTACGGGTATTCTTTCGAGATGTATTCCCTGGCCTTTGCCGAATCCCCCATATCCTTTAGTTTAGCTGTTACGGTTTCCAACTTAATTTCTTTTGGTTTCTGCTTCGTGGGCATTACACTTCCTCCTTGTACTGGAACACGCTGATGATTAGCTTCTGTGCGTCCTTGTAGGAACGCATGTTCTCGATGTCGGTCCTATGCTCGATTGCCTTTGCGAGCTTTACTGATTGGGGCTTTGCGACCTCCTCGAAGAAATCATCGGGTTCCATGTATAGGGTGTTGGCATCGACGAAGACATAGAACTGGTCGCCATCGTCGTTTCCGTAGTCGAAGAGGACATTGAGGCAGAGCAGTTTCGTCTTGGGGATTCTACCCTTTGAGAAACTCATGATGGCGCACATGATTATGTCCTTGATTTTTCTGATGTCCTTTTCTTCCGTTTCGAACCGTGTTATGTCCTTCTTGAAGGCACGACGGTCAATTTCTTCTAGCAGCTTGCTTAAAGGTGCTTTCATATTAACTCTCCTGTTTGTTGTGATAGTAGGGATTTTACCGCTGTTTCACCGCTTTCTTCATGTCTATCCTGATGTCGGTCGTGAACTTCGTTTCCTTGACATGGCAGACCTTCACACGGAAACCGTAAGGTATTAGCTTCCTTACCTTAACGTCAGCGGTAACGTAGTCGAGCATGGTCTTTAGCATTGCTTCGTCGAGGTCCCTTCTCTTGAAGTGAATCTTTATCGAGAGTATGCCATCATTGATGCAATGCTTTACCCTCGGCGACAGGATGTTCTTTCCGAAATTATCTTCGATGTCGTGCAGGATGACGCTGCATACCGTGTCCAGCTTTATTTCTCCCATTGATTTTTCTTTCATCTTAATCATCTTCTTCCTCCCAGTTGATTTCGGGTTCACCGTTATCTTTGGCCAGTTTGTCCAGAGCGAAACAGATATCGTCTTCCATTTCTCCGAAGTTCAGGTCATTGCAGTGGAATCCGTATTGGATTACGTACTTGATTTTCTTTACCGCTTCATCGAATCCTTTTATCATGTTTCCTCCTAGGTGAATCTTCTTATTGCCGCTTCCATTATTTCCTTGCGGCAGTTATTGCATAGGCACTTGAATTCCTCGCCGATGAAAACAGCAGATACATCGACTACTCCAGTAACACACTTTTCGCCGATGTAGAGACCATCGACATGCATCTTTCCTGGCTCATGGCTCATTGCCTGACCGCACAGGTCGCAGGCTATTTGTTCGTAAGAAACTATTGTCTTCATGTTTACTCCTTTATCTTTCCGATTACTGGGTATCCATCACGTGTTGGGCGCCCGTTTAGAATCCACCAATCATACATGTAGTATGGTGAAAAGTCGATTTGATACTTTGCATTGATTTCCTTCGTGAGTGCATTCAGGAGAACTTCGCAGAGCCATGGTTTGCCCTGAACATCGTCCTCGTTCAGTCTCAGGAAATCCTCGAAGGTGATTTTGTTCTGTTCGCAGAACTCACGGAACTTCTTCGAGTTAATCCAGTAGAAGGAACCGCAGTAATGGTTCTGGTAATCTGGGTCAACAACCTCACCTATTCGACCTGGGAGAGCCTTAATGTACTTGTCAAGCCAATGTCTTTCGGTGCAGTCGATAACGCCGTATGTAATCGTATCGAAACCGTCGATGTTCAGAAGGTGGTCATAAAGTATCTGGTTCCATAGCGTAATGTTCTTGATACGATACTTGTCATAATGCCGTTTGACACCCTTGAAATGGCTTCTCAGCACATAGTCGCAGTTTCCTTTTAGGGCCTGTCCGATGGCTTCCATGAACGAGACGTTCTCGCCCCTTGTTACATCGTTCTTGATGCGAACGACGATTACACCGTCAAGCCCCTCTGGGACAGGCTGTTCGCTTGCGTAAAAGAGGATGACCTTCTTGAACATTCCCTTTGCCCTTCTCAGCAAGTCGAGGTGAATCTGCTCTGTTTCAGTTAGCTTTTCCTCTGCACGCCACCAGTGGATTACCCAGCAAGAGTTCAAGGGAACCATTGCGGCTACAGGTGGATTAATTTTGTACTTTTCCCATATTGGGAAGGAACGGGCAAGTTCATAGTCGATATATGCCTTTCCTGGAATCTTTCTTGACTTAGGCAATCTTCTCTTCATGTAGACACTCCCTTGCTGGCTTGATGTTGTAATGACCCTGTCCTTTGCGGCTCTTAGTGTAACCGAGGTAGAATCCTTCTGGGCATTCACCTGGGTTTCCAATAACGTTCCTGACGCCGTCCGTGTACCACTTCTTGCCAAGGTGGGCCTTCCTTGAAGATTCTCTCATCTTCTCCTTGTGCTCAGGGGACATCTTCCTTTCGTTACGTAAGCAGTTGAAACTGTGGGTCGCAAAGCGTAGGTTTTCCAGCGTGTTGTTAAGCTTGTCGTTGTCGATATGGTCTACGTCCCTCAGGTTGTTCGGGTTGTTCAGGAAGGTCTCTGCGACAAGGCGGTGTACGAGCCTTACACAACGCTTTCCGTTAAGAAGGAATCCTACCTGGTAGTAGCCAGAATTGGTTACCGAGCGTGAAAACTCTTTAAGTGTTCCATCGGGAAGCTGCCTGTATACAAGGCCTTCGGTAGATACCCATACGTTCCATGTTTCATTGTACTTGATGCGTGAGAGGGGTTTCTTGTCCATCATTATCTCCAATACTCTCTTGTTTTCTTAATAGTTTTATACCATGAGTATTGGAGCCTGACGGGCTTTTCGCTTACAGAAATCTTACATATTTCTTATATTTTAAATAAAATGCACAAAAAAAGGGCCCCGACAAGGGGTCCTTCGTTATAGTTTACGGTTGTTTGTTATAGAAAACTAGATGCCGTTAGCCATCATCTTGGAAAGAGTAGCGCCGAAGATTTCTTTGGAGCGCATGCCTAGCCTTACCAGTCTCTTTATGCTGGTTAGGTTCGGTTCGCTGTCCTTGTCAATCCACTTGCGCACGGCAGTATGGGAAAGGTGGAGCTTATCGGCCAGTTCCCTCTGTGTATATCCCTTCCTCTCCATGAATTTTTTAAGCCCGTTGACAAAGCACCATTCATCATTGGTTTTTGCAATCTCGTTCAGTTCCCTGTTTAAACGGTCTGCAGCTTGGTTGAATTCTTTTTCATTTTCAGTCATGTTTACTCCTATTTTAGTTATTTTCACTCTCGGCAACAAGATTGCCGTCCCACTTCATCGTCTCGACAAGCAGGCGCCCGTCATCGAGACAGGTTGTAATCTTGATTTCCTCGTGCTTGCGAGGTCTTAACGTCCCGCTTGCACGGAGGTTTCCAAACTCCCGTTCGAACCGTTTGATTTGCTCCTGCGTCAAATTCCTATCGAGCTCGTAGGAAATAGCAGTTCTCTTAGACCTGTACCAATCCTCGTAAGTATTTTGTAAGCTATAACGGAGGCAATCGGCAAGGGTCAGTTCATCGTCGTCAAGGTATCTGGAACCGCCTATCCAAGAATACTTTTGGAGGAACACTGGGCATTCGCTTACGGGAGGATAATACTTGTCCCTGTATTCCCCGAACATGCGGCAGTCTATTTCAAGTATGGCATCACGGGCCAGTTCCCTGAGCTTGCCATCCTTTTCTTCCTGTTGCAGGACATCTGCTGCGGTGCTCCTGAGTTCATCTTCGGTTGGGACAATACGGTTGTCACCCCGTGTGTAAAGGAAGTTGGTTACACCTTTCTTGAACGCTTCTACTAGGGCTTCTATGGGTGTGGTATTGCTCATTTCTTCTTACCCTTCATTCTTTTAACATAGGCATTTATTTCGTCATTGTAGTAATCATCGTGGGAGCTTTCCCAGGAGCGTATGGCTTCCTCGATTTCCTCGTCGGTGGAGTTAGGGGTAACCGAGTATTCCTCGTCCATGAAGGCATCATATACCCAGCGTTCATCTTCTCCTTCGAAGAGGTCCCAGGTCTGGTCCCATTTTACGAATACGCTATGCGGGACCTTCACTCCTTCCTGTTCATAGGCGCAACCATCCATGTTCTTGGCAATTCTTTTAATCCTAGTTTTCAACGAAATCATTTCTTCTTTCCTTTCTTGTCTTTCTTGTTCTTTTCCTTATCGTGGTCGTCCAAGGCACTTTTTGTGGACTCGTAGAGGGCATATACGATTTCTTCCCTGTGCCTCTGGATTTGTTTCCACCACTCGTCAAGCTCATGACCTTGCTGTATTGGCATGATATTCCAGTCCCAACTAATGTTAGAACGGTCCAGTTTGAGTCCATTTCTTTCGAGGAACCAATCGACCGCCTTTTCAATCTTGCGTGTTCTACCCTCTGTCTGTGCCCATTTGTCCCTGAGACTGGATAACAGTTCCTTCATTTCAGAAACGGAGCCCTGCATCTGGAACACAAGGAAGAGAAGTAGGAGCAGCACTATTGAGCTGCCGATTATGTAGGCGTAAATTAGGGTTGGCATTTTGTTTCTCCTTTAATTGGATTTAGTTTAATTTCCTAGGCAGTGATATATTGAACTTCTCGATTGTATAGAGGCTTTGACGTAATATCGTCCATTGACTATGATATTGGTCAGCATTGTAATACTTACCATCTTCGTCGAAATCCGCCCATCTTCTAGTTGTTGTTCCGTCATCATTACGGGTTATAGACATCACACTATGGGAATACTTGCTGTATTTATCCGTAAATGAGATATCATGCTTTACCCATGCCACCTTAATCTCTTTATTAGGGCCGTCAAGCATAACCTCGGCGTACGAGCCCAATTCGGTATTTTCACAGGTGAACGCATATCCGAAATCGTACGGACTGATAAAAGAAAAACTGCTAGAGGATTTACATTGCCATCCAGCAAACACCGAGGTTGCAAATGCGAGGAGAAAAATAATGAGTTTCATTGTTATCTCCTTATGCTGTCATGAAGCATTCGCACATGCAGTTGATGGTATCTTTGAGGGCAAGGTGTTTGATATCGTCGTAAGATATGCTAGGAGTATTACCTTTGGCAACATCGTGTTCGAAAATTTCCTTGGTTGCATTGTACCAGTATACGAAATCATTGTATGCACGGGTATTCTTCTCTCCTGCAAGGAGACTAGAGAACCATCCACGACACAAGCTTTCAAGGGATTCCCATTCAGGAGTTTCGGTTGCCTTGTGGATTTTGTCCATGTCGAGAGGAAGGGTGATTTCGTCATCCTTGTCATAGTCATAGATTACAACGCCGATTGCACGAACGGCATTACATGCGTCGATAAGGTCGTAGACAGAGAGGGTCTTGATTACCCCGTCTATTTCATCGATGTTGGAGAAGCGAGCCTTGGTGAGGTCGATGGTGTTGTTCTTCTTGGTGTTATTCTTTGCCTTTTTCATGGTTTGTTTCCTTTTGATTGTGATTTTTGTTTCAACATCCTTAATATATAAACTTTTGTTGCCACCGTCAAGGGGTTTAGAGAAAAAAGTTTATTTTTTTAGAGAATCTCTTGACGGAGGCAAAAAATAAATGTATATTATTAATGCAACGTTTGAGTTCTACAACTGTTGCAATCTTCAAAAGAAACACCGTTCAGCCCGAGTGGATTTTTCTAGCCTCCTTTAGTCATGAAAGTCATACTCACATTCGGGCTGAACTTTTAAGTTTAAACTATACTCCTCTTGGTGGTTTGGTAGCTACCCTCAGGAGTCGCAAGACTCGGCAAACCGCCGAGAGGAGTATTCATGTCGAATCTATCCGACTTCAATTTTCCCCCAAAGCAAGACTTCAACGAACTGTTCAACGAGGAGTTCGTTGTATACAACCTCGCATGCACAGCAAAGCTTAACAAGATTTGTGAAAAAAACAAGCAGCTTAACTGGTGCCTAGCAAAGAAGACTTTCAGCAAGGAAGTGTATATCCTCCGTTTCAGGGGTACATGGGAAGACCTTGCCTCGACAATCAGGACAATCTGCGATGCTGGCCTCACTTTCTACAGAGACATGCACTTCTACGAAAAGAACAAGACACGCCTCCTGATTATGGACATCGACGGCAAGGACGGTGTAGAAACGGGGATTTCAACAGATGCTGCAAACGCTCTTCTGAAAAAGGGTAAGGAACACGGCGTACTCGTAATCCCAAGCTCCCGTTGCAACTACGACCCAGAACACCCTGACCATAACGCAATCAAGAAGTACCATGTCTTCGTGTATACAGGCGTATACAACTGCGTGTCAAAGGAGATTGCAGCGAAAAGCGACGAATTCATCATGTCAATCGACGGTGACGATATCGAGACCGCAAAGGAAAGGTTCACGTGGGACAAGGCCGCATTGAAGAACTGGCAGTATTTCTTCGCCAAGTCAAGCCTGTCTCCAGAACAGATTGATGCGGACCAGAACATCAATGTCAGGTACAGGGACGAGAGGGCTACCATATTCGAGTACCGAAACTTTGCTGGCCTGTTTAACAAATGCGTTACACTTGACAAGTGCAGCACCTACATCCCGAACGCAAAGCGTATTACATGCCCAACTAGCCACCCTTACTGCGTTCCCAAGATAGGCGAAACGGCAGAGATAGAAGAGGAACCAAAGCAGGAGTTCAGGGACCACTGGAAGGAGCTGAGGGATTATGCAAAGGTTACCGAACCAGGCGTGTATAACCTGCCGCACTATGCCGTAGGTAGAATTCAGTTCATCAGTACAGGTCAAAGAAACACGATGGCTACACAAATCATGTGGGGAATCTGCTTCAACATCTATGCTGTGGAAAGGTACACGAAGACGAAGATTGCCGATGCCGAGAAGTTCGCCATGGACTGGTTCTATTCCATATTCAACGGCAGCAATGTCGATGCCTACGATGAGTTCATGAGCGGTTTCAACCCGCATGCAGAATACAGCAGGATAAGGGAATACAAGGAACGTATGGCAACGTACTATGAGTTCCCAGAAACCGTAGAGGACATCAAGTTCAGGAAGACGACAAGGGTAGGATACGATGCTTCATACGATGTGAAACAATGCAAGACGATGGATGACCTTAAACAGCTTGGGATGTGCAGGGCAACAATGTATAACAAGGCCAAGGAACTTGGAATACCTACAAAAGGAAGAAAGTCCAAGATTGAGCAGTACATGAATTGTACAGAAGCAGAACTGAACAACCTTGTTAAAACAGGGGTTTTAAACCGCATGGACAAGTCAAGGATTATGTCAAAGAGAAAAACAAATCCCTGCGTTTAACTAGGTATATTTATGTTTTGTAACAGTTTGTCTAAACGCCCCGTAACACACTATTCGATGTTTTGTAACAGTTTGTCTAAACGGAAGAATTCCACTAATTGTAGTTTTGTAACAGTTAGTCTAAACGGACAGTTTTATCTCCTATTTGTGTGTACAATTAGACAAACTGTTACAAACACTATGTATTGAACGAAAATTACTATATTAAGGAATAAATATGAAGATTAAAATGACCTATACATGCCCGATGTGCGGGACCGATTTCCAGCCGTATTCAAGTTGCCAGGTGTACTGCTCCAACAGGTGCTACGACATGCACTATGCCATGAAGGAGCTATACCACCACACCGAACGACTAAGCGAGCCAAGGCACATAAATTGCCCTAATTGTGGCAAGGACATCTATACACGCACAAAGAAGGTCAAGTTCTGCTGTGAAGCATGCAAGGTAGAGTTCCAGCACAAGAAGAAAATGAAGACTTACACATGCGAGGTATGTGGCAAGGAGTTCAGTGGGATAGGACGGAGCAAGTACTGCTCGGAAGAATGCAAGGTGAAGGCGGACAACGAAAGACAGAGGAAAGCATACGCTAACGGCGGAAAGGAGAAGCAAGCCGAGTACAGGAAGGCGAACCAACCGCTAATAAACAAGAAACATCTCAAGTACGTCGATAGCAAACGTGAACATATCAACAAGATTTCAAACGAATCCCACCGCAAGTGCCGTGAACAGAGGAGGAAGGAACGTATAGAGAAAGAGCAGGAAAGACTATTCAAGAATGCAAACATGCGTCCGATAGTAAACACCGAGGATGTAGAAAGGTGGAAGGAACTCCACATCATCAGGGAGACCAGAAGTATCTTCCGTTGCCTTGACTGCGGTCGCCAATTCGTCCTGACGAAGAACGACGGTGGAATAACACATATCCTTAACGACAGGGTTAAGCACGGAAAGGGAAACCCGTGTCCTTTCTGCGGAGACTCCCCGATAAACATGCACCGTTTCAATACAGTAGAGTCTGAACTTGCCGAACGCTACCCGAACTTCACGATGAGGAACATACGCCCTGACTGGATGGAAGGCAAGGAACTCGACCTGTACGACCCAGATAGGAAGATTGCGATAGAGTTCAACGGGATATATGGCACCCCACGAA
>Ga0247611_10003647_pt1 | contig 22505 bp, 49 predicted proteins | sample 177DNAGHGhighgp2_FD_192422 | JGI IMG/M metagenome (GOLD analysis project Ga0247611, IMG submission 192422) | Sheep rumen microbial communities from Palmerston North, Manawatu-Wanganui, New Zealand - 1770 DNA GHGhigh gp2 | ecosystem: Host-associated > Mammals > Digestive system > Stomach > Rumen... | reverse complement strand
TCGCGAGCAATCTCATGGAGTGGTCTGTTCTGAACGTTCTTTGTTGTCTTTGCCATAATTGTAATGAATTTAGATGTTTAACTGAATTGTGGTGCAAATTTACGAAAAAAATCTGAACTGACAAAATCAATCCAGACTTTTAACACTTTTTTAACACTTTTCTATAACAGCTTGCAATAGTTGTGTTTCTTCCATATCCACAAAGATTAGTTCTTTCCTTGCCCTTGTGATGGCCACATACTTCAAGTTGATTTCTTGTGCCAACTGCCAAGGCTGTTGCTGTCGCCATGTGAGAGGCAGCTTATTGGGTAAGAGAATAAGCACTCTATTTGCTTCAAGTCCTTTGCTCTTATGTGCTGTTGAGAGCATGATAGCGTTTTCTATCTTATCATCTGTAAACAGCTTGTCAATGTAGTTTTTAAGCTGTCTTGTGTTCTCAATGCTGTATAGGCAAATGTTCTCAATGCACTTGCATCTGTCCTCTAAATTGAGATACTTCTGTGCTTGTTTGGCCTCTGCCTCTGTGCATTTCCTATCACTCTTAATGGTAGCTAACATCTTTTGCTTTTCATTTTCGAGATAGGCCAACACGCTTTCAATGCTATCTGTATTAGCATTATCAATAAGCATCTTTAGGCTTAAAGCTATATCTTTGCCCTTGACAACTGCTGTGATGCCATTCTGTATTAACTTCATGCAAAGTCCTACAAGTGGTGCAGACGTTCTACAAAGCACCATGTCGTTGCTCTTAAACAAACTTGTGGTGAGTTTATTAACGTGGTCTATTTCTCCGTCTATTGCTCCTTTGTGGGCTTGAATTTGCGGTACGATTTCTTGTGCCAACTTCACCATGTTTGTGCCACATCTGTAATTAACTGACAATGGCAGTTCAATGGTATTGGGTAGTGATGCAATTTTATCGAAAGAGGCACAATCAGCACCAGCAAAACCGTTTATGGCTTGATTTCTGTCGCCAACTGCAATAAATCTGCCACCCTTTGCAGCGCACAACATCAATTCCCTTTGTGCCATGTTCAAGTCTTGACACTCATCTATAAACACATACTTGAACGTTGGAATATGCTCTTTATGAAGCAATGGCAATACAATCATATCCACAAAGTCTATTGTAAGGTTGCGAGGCATTTCATAAGCATTTTCAAGCAGTTCGTTGCACACATCTATTTCGTCAAATAACAGAAGCAAATTGTGTTCGTCACAAATGGCATTTAGCTTGTCTTTTTCGCCATACTGAACGAAATTAACCCTTGCAAGGTTGAATAACTTCTGAACGTTGCAGCAGAAACCAAACACCTTTGCAGCTTGTGTCTGTGGGGTGATAATATGCGAGAGAGAATAAACATTCTCCTTAACATACTTCTGATACTTCCAATCATCCACCTTGATTCTCATACCATACTCTGGGTGATTATAGATGCGCCTCAAAATATCATAACCAAATTTGTGCATGGTTGAAACGTCTGCATAGCCTTTGAGTTTCGTCTTTAGTTCGTCTGCAATTAACTTATTAAATGCAAGGAACTTAACGTCACGCTCATTAAGATGCAAACGCTTACAAGCTGTAACAATGGTAGTTGTCTTGCCACTACCAGCAACAGCGTTGATGGCAATGTTTTCTGTGCCATTCTCAACAGCCTTAAAGATGTCAAGTTGATAAGGGGAGTATTGTAATTTTACTAATGCCATAATCTTATTTGATTTTAACTTTGCAAATATACGAAATAATTCTGACATGACAAAAGAAATTAAGGAATTTTAGTAAAAAACACCAGTTTTCTTAAATAGTGTTAAAGGATTTGGTTATCTCAAATATTTGTCGTAAATTTGCACCGAAATTCAACTAAATATATTTTCAAGTTATGACAAAAATCAAGTTTCAATATCAAGTTAAAAAAACCCAGCACATGTTTGAACTGAATAGCTTTGACCGCTATGAGGTTCGTGAACTCATACACGTCTGTGACCCCAATAAGAGCGAGAGGGAGAATCTTGATGATGCTTTCTCTAAGGCGTGTGAACTTGGTGCTGACCCAAACAAACAAGTAAGATGGAAATGGATAGAGAGTTAAAAACCATTTGCAGCGCAGAATATGTGTTAGCAAAAGAACGTATGCTTCGCCATGAGGCTTATAACATTGCCGTAGAGCGTAATAAGAAAGAAAAGAATGAAGAAGTTAATCTGCTTCTCAACCAGTTCTACTGCGGCATTGCTGCGCAAAAGGAGTTGCTATACAAGTGTATTGAATTAAAATGGATTGAGATATGACACATAGAAAATATATTTTTGATAGTGAGGCTGAAAAAGCTTTAGATGCCTTGCTTAAAATTCTTAATAAAGAGTGGGCAAAACAAACCCTCGTTAAAGAAATAATTAAAGGTTGTGCTTCAATATATAATCCAATCAGTTATTGTAGAGATAGGAAAACAAGGCATAACTTTTGGGGTATTGGTAAATTGCTTGGATTGCATGTAGTTACAGATGTTTTTATTGTTGAAATGGATACGTCTGCTCAAAAATATATAAGGTTATGCGAATATGTTGAAAAACAATATGTACGTTATGATTCTTTTGAATTTGATGGTAATGATGAATGTTTTATAGCATTTGATTAAATTCATAATATATATATATAACAATAAGGGAGATACCTCTGCATGAAGTATCTCCCCTATGTTGTACTTATTTAAGTCTAAATAAACCTATAATAAATCAACGTTGTCTCTAGTTAAGTGAAACTAGAAAAGACGATTTTCCACTCCATGTACTCTTTTCGGCATTGTGCCTCCAACTTGTCACGATTCTCCTTTGTGTCAATGTAGAAGTCATTAAGGTCTTTCATTCGCAGGCGAATCTTAATTCCTTCGCTTTCGATAATAACCTTATCCTCTTCCTCATTGACAGAAAGGATGGTGCTTGGTGTTACTACATGGTGGCACTGCATATCTAACCCAAGTTACACTACCTTGCAAGGAAGTGCACACTTAACTCCGTTGATAATTGCTGTAATCATAATCTCTAATTGTTTAAGTTTTACGTTGCAAATATACGACAAAATAATGGACTAACCAAATAATTAGCCCATTATTTTCAATCTATTTTTAATTTTACATTGGTTCATATTCAATCCTCTCGCCCATTTCCTTTGCGATGCGCTTATACTCTCTCACGCCATCCCAAGGAACATTGGACGTGTCCTTGTAGTTATAGCCGCCACTTGTAAACCATCTGACGTAGTATAGTTTCTTCTCTTTTGCCATAGCTTTAGTCCTCCTCAAATGTTATTTCCTTGATGCTCACACTGAGGTTCTTGCTGTCGTAATAGCCGTTGTCAAGTGCCTCTTCAATCTCTTCCTCGTCTGTCACATCGAACTTTTCTTTTAGAATCTTTGTGAAGTACGCTTCTGCTTTCTCCGTCTTGTTGAAAGCCTTTTCCTCTGAGGTGTTGAGGTTTTCTGCCTCTATGACCTCTACTAAAATAATTTCTCTGTTCATAGCTTTTATTTGTTGTTTGTTGTTTACACTGCAAATATACGAAATTTATTTGAATTGACAAAATATTTTTAGAGTTTTTAACAAAAAAATCGCTGGGGTATTAGCCATCATCTTAAAGCTAATACCCCTCAAACATCAGACATGAAATAAAACTAAAACAGAAAAAGTGTTGGTAGAGGTGGATTTGCACACACCGAAGCCACCGAAGTGACACATTAAGCACGAACTTAATGCCCATTTGTCTACATCTGCCCCAACGAGGCAGTTCTCCTCTGGTATCTACCAAAAGGTGGTTTTTCAACTTGTCCACCGCAAGCTATGGTGTAAGTAAGGTATGGCGTTCTCGTCTTCTTCAAAGCCCTCACATCTTGAACTATTCAGAGGGATTTGTTCTCCATTTGTCCTTACTCTTTTTTCCACTTACTACTTTCCGAGTTCCGTAGTGTACTACCTTCCAAGTTCAGTGGTTGTTTCTGTCTCAAAGACAATGCAAAGATATATCCTTTTTTTGAAATTACCAAATAATCTTCCTCATTTTAACAATTTTTTAGAATTTAACGTTTTGCTTTCAATTCATAATAGTTTTTCAACTCTTTAGTTACGTGTTCCTCGTAATTTCGTAGTTCTTCTGCCCACACCTTACAATCTTCTGCTGATATTGTCACACCTTTCCTATGAGCAACTGGAGAGGTGAGAATTGCTATCATACTTGCTAATGCGTTCATGGCTTTTAGATTTCTTGTACCAATCCGTTCTTTGTAAAATGCTCGATTGTTTGCTCGTCAGCCTCTTCCGCAAAGGCGTAGGCTGCATCTTCTTCGTCTTGGAAGAGGTCTGCCTTGTCAGCCATATAGATAGCCTCTTCATCGTCTTGTGCCTCGCAAAGCACCACCATTGAGTAACCATTGTGGCCACCAACGTTAATTAACCAATAGTTCTTTTTCATTTTTTTCTTCTTTTTTTGTTTTTACATTGCAAATGTACGAAAAAAATCTGAATTGGCCAAATTATTTTCGTACATTTTTGTATTTACTTACGTTTAAGATTTGTGTAATGCGTAGCAATATCAACGGACTGAACGTTTGACTGCTCCTCAATCAGCTTTGAATAGTCAATGATGGGAGTCACAAAAAAATAACATGTTAGCATCGTCTGAATAAATTATTTGAATTGACAAAACAAAATTGAAATTATTTTAAGGTGAAAAGAGTTGTTTCTTCAACTCCAAACTCATACTCAAAAATATTAGCGAACTCATGGTGAGCAATAGTCTTTGCAATGTCAGTCTTATGCTCTACAATGAAATCGTTATGCGAAAACACCTCACCAATGGTTTCAGCCACCGCATTGACAACTTCACTCCCACGCATATCTATCTCACTAGGAATGGCGCACAGACTTTCCTTAATGTCTGTGTTAATATCTACATAGTAGATTATCTTAACGTTCTTCTTTTCCATTCACAATTTATATAAACCCTTTACAGATGATTTCTACCAATTCTCAACTAAGCTAACCCTTGCCGTTGTGTTCTCTACCCCTTGGCTTTTTAAGTAGGCTTCAATCACGTTGGCTAAACCCTCTTCAAACTGCTTGGGGTCTTTGATACGCTTGCACTCCGTTTCGGTTAAAATTTCAAACTTCTCACGAAACTTGTAGGTCTTACGAACAACCTTAATAAAGCCATCATAATCGCCCTCTGAAAGTAAACCGCTCTCTGTGTGGAAATTTGCATCGGTAAGTCTGTCCTCAATGAGGATTTTCATGCGCTTGGATGCCTTTTGGTGCTCTTTGAGCAGCTTCATTAGGCTGTCGTAGCCATATCCCCAACCACACTTGTGATTTGGCTTGTAGACGTATTTCTCGCGTTCTTCATCGGTGAAATAGAGGGAATCATCCTCAATGAACTTGTCTATACCCTCTCTGCACTCTGTCATGCTCTTTGCGCTGATGTTATACGCTTGGCTTGGTCTGTTGCCCTCGCCCTCTTTGCAGAACTCATAATAGACTTCACGGCTTTTAATCCAGTTGGGGTCATAACCACCGCCATAAAGCCTCATGTGATAACGCTCTACCTTGACCTTGATGATGTCAAAGCCCTTGTAGGTCTCTACTACCTTGCGGCTTGTCTTACTTCCACTTCTTACACTCATAATCTAATCTCCTTTTATTAGTTGTTTAATTTTTACGTTGCAAATTTACGAAAAAAAATTGAATTGACAAAATAAAAACACAAAAAAATGACCCCAAAAGCTAAAATTTAACATTTGCTAGCCTTGGGGTCTCGGAAAAAGGAGAAAAGAAATGATGAAATATCTTTAAAATGTGGGAAAGATGACGTACCAAAGGAATTATCGTACAGGACGTATTATCGTCAAAATTTCTTTGCTTAGTGCAGCCGCAGGGACTATTAGCCATCCCTTTCATACGCCACCACCGCTAATCTGCGCAGAACTTAGTAGTGTTTTGACCCACCTTTATTTTTCAATCAATCATGTAATCAACACAGCCATTATGTTTTGCATACTGCTCGGCTGCTTTCTTACTAGGGAAATAGCGCCACTCAATCGTAACGCCATCTTCCCAATAGATATGCAGTGTGCTTTTGTTCCTACCAACCATACACTTTTGCAATATATGGCCTCAGTGAACGTGTAGCCTTGCGGAACTCTTCTTCTGTCATGTCCTCATAGGCTATCTTATTTGCAAGCCTCTCAGCCGCATCACGGCTCTTTGCCACGCGATAGAGAATGTGGTTTGTACCATCGTGGTGTGAAGCATCACAGCGCACGTTGTAGCGGTCACAGAACCATGTAACGTAGTCACATTGTGAATGGAGAATCTGCTTTACATTTGTGCCCACAATCTTTGCTGCGTTGTGCTTGCCATCCCACAAGCCTAATTCTGCAAAGGCTATAATACAACCCTCTACTTCCTTGTCGAGATTTGCACGTTCATCGTCAAGCCAAATGCTGCAATCTTCTCCGTAACGCTCGTAGTCGAAATCGTCTTCAGTCTCACCCTCTTCCATGTCAGAAAGCATAGACTTCAGCCACTCGTCATAATTGTCGTTTGTCCAAATAATTCTCTTGTTCTTGTCCATAGTTTTTATTGTTTTGTTGTTTTTACGTTGCAAATATACGAAATTTATTTGAACTGACAAAATATTTTAACATTTTTTTAGAAAAAAGTGGCTGCACCATCAACGGAGGCACAGCCACCTCAAACAAAACGTTAAGACTATGAATATTTTTCAATGATGTCACGAAGCATGAACGGATATTCTCTGTTCTGACGCTGGTCAGCAAGAATCACGTTGAAATTACGTCTCACATACTTCGAGAGAATGTTGTGCGTAGTCTCCTCGAACTTGAACTGGGGAATCGAAATCACAGCATTGCTCTTACCCCTTGCTTCCATGATGGCTTTGCGGATAAACTTCGCTTGCCAAGGCAAATTATACTTCTCCTTGAGAATCTTCTCCACAAGCCCCAAGATGCTGATGGAAGGGTCATGGAAGAAAGCCTTGCACACTTGATAGTTGGTGATAACGCTCTCTTGCTTCTTGTAAGCGTCATACACCTTGGTATTGGTGTTCTTTGCCTTAATCTGTTCTCTTACTTTTCTGTTGCTCATATTCTTAATCGTTTTTTGTTTTTACGTTGCAAATTTACGAAAAAAAATTGAATTGACCAAATGTTTTTGAAAGTTTTTTTTATCTACAGAATTAAAAAAGTGTTTCAACGCTCCCCAACGTTGAAACACACTCAATTTGAAAAGGTTTTTCTTCCTTAAACACCCAAAATGTTCCTCACTCACTTTGGGTCGTTTCCAATCACTTTGCAAAGATATAAAAAATCAATTTAGAAACCAAATATAAATATCTCTTATTCTAAAAGTTTTTCGAGAATATCGTTATATTTTTTAGTTTCTTCATATTCTTTCATTATCCTCGGCAAGTGTTCGTCTCTTTCCCAGTTCAAGAAAAACAGAATGTCATTGAGAATCTTTTCCAAATCTTTTGTGAAAAGCTGCTTTAACTCCACTCTCTTTACATTCTCGCCATAGAAATCCCTATAAAGAGAATAACGATGGAAAAATGCGCCACACTCTGTTTCGTCAGCGTTCCAACCATAGGTAAGGCGACAATTGATATAGACGTATTTCTTTGTAAGAGCCGTATATTGTCTGCCCTCTTCTCCAAGTGTAGGATATTCGCCACACTTCTTCACATAGGCTTTTGAAAACTCAAATGTCTTATTACCTACAATTTTGCGAATCTTCGCAAGAATCTCGTTTCTTTCCATCTTATTTCTTTGTTTGTTTTACGTTGCAAATTTACGACTTTTTTTTGAATTGACAAAATAAAAAAGCCTCAAATGTCAAATTGTTAACCAATTTTAACACTTGAAGCTTGAAAAGGAGATTAAGAAAGATGATTATTCACATTTGATGAAAACAAAGCCACCATTTGTGCGCTGCCATGTGATAACACACTCAAAAGTATAATCGTCATAGCTGAACGTCACCTTGTCATGCGTCTCGTCTAACGTCTCAACCTTAAACCCTTGAATTGGGGGTATAATTGAAACGTGAGCACTGCCATGTACCTTTGTTCCCAATGTACGAAGCATATAGTCATGGTCACGATTCTGAAAGACAGCGTACCTAAATGCTTCGTTTATTGCTTTGATATAAGAATTTGCTATTGTCATTTGCTCTTTTGATAACCCTTTAGTTTATGTCTCTTCGGATGAAACTGCACATTGGTAGGCTTCACGATGTCACTCACCTTTTTTGGCATATAATAGGTGGGAGTTAAGTAATATACGTTCATACCTTATTCCTCCACTTCTTTAATTCGTTTACGAAACGTTGGGTCATTTTTCCATGTGTCATAGAACATATACACGATGCAACCCACTACGAATAATGCAATCTCCATATTATTTTCCTTTTTGTTTGTTTTGGTGGTGCAAATATACGACATTTTATCTACACCACCAAACTTTTTTGCATTTATTTACAACTTTAACCCTAATTCTTTCTTAAAGATAGGCCATGCAAAATCAGAGAAGAAATTGTCATAGCAAGTGGGGAAAAGGAGAATCCTATCGTAAATCTCGCTCCAATAGGCTGTTATAATGCCCTTAACGTCTTTAACCGCTTTCAAAGTGCTATCTTCACTCCAAAGCCACTGGATATAACGCACATTGTCCTTTGCAACCCATGTAGCAATCTTTAGTTCTGACTCTTTATCGTCAGAAAAAAGGGTGTTGTCAAGATACTCCCTATCCTCTTTGTCGAAAAGGTCAATGATTCTGCTGTCTTGGCCATAGAGCGCACTCTCTTCGATGAAGATATTCCACAACTTCACGATTTGCTCTTCTTTCAAGCCCATTGCAGCGAAATACACTTTGCGCTCCAGCGGCTCCATGTGCTTAATTGTACGCTGTTGGCAGAAAAGGTCAATGTTATTGCCACTCTCATTGAAGAAAGCTACTATTTCCTCTTCTGTTGGTTTCTCACCCCATGAGATTTTGTCCACCTCTTCTTTGAACTCTTCTAATGGCGTTTTAAGGTAGCGGAAAATACCCTCATGCTCCTTGTAGTCGGCCATAAAGTCCTCAACATTGAAAGGATAGCCTTGCTCAATCCATTCAGCGATTTTCTCGTCTGTTGGATACTCCAAACTCTCTTTGCGGCAAGCCTCTCTGACATTCCTACGAAAAGTAGTCACCTTAATGGCTTGTTCAATCACGTTTCCGTTTAATTCTCTGTTCATGTTCTAAATCTCCTTTGTTTGTTTTGGTGGTGCAAATATACGATATTTTATTCACACCACCAAATATTTTAACACTTTTCTACTTCTCTGTCTGTAAATTGGTACAGCATTTTATGCTTATCGTCTATGCAGTAACATACATAGAGACTTGGTTGTTTTCTTTCTTGCGTTTTAATGTGGTCTATAACCCACTTGTTCACTCTACCTAACTTCTTCCACGCCCCACTAAAACGGCCTTTGACGCGAATTGTATCACCCTCTTTGTACCTCATAGTCGTAATGATTTAGATTTAATGACCAAATTCTCCTATGTGCTCAAATACACTCCAATAGGATATATCATCTGCCCAATTCAAGGGAAACCACATACCATCAGTCTTTTCGACACCATCGGATGTGATAATCTCAATTCTATTATTCTCGCTATTGTACCTTGCGGCTACAACAAGCAAAGCCTCAATATTGCCATCATCATCTGAATACCTAATCCAAGGGCAATCATCGCCATTGGAGTATTCTTCGGCATCATTATCCCACTCACTAAAAGTAATGGTGTTGTCCTTACAGCCTTTCAAAATCTTGATGGCCTCTTTCTCATTGGCATCTAAAGCCTTAATAATGTCTATCATACTCTAATCTCCTTTGTTGTTTAATTTTTACATTGCAAATTTACGAAATTATTCTGAATTGACAAAATAAAAATCAAATTTTAACATTTATTTAACACAACGATGGGCTACTCTCACGAGCAACCCATCATCCAACTAAAAACCTAACAATTCAAATTATGGAAAACAAAGAGCGTTATCACAACGCAACGAGCATAGCACCCCTTGTAGGACTCGAACCTACGACCCTCGGTTGTTGGCAACCGATGCTCTACCAACTGAGCTATCAGGGCAAAATGAGCGGGTGGGGAGACCAATATCTTATTTTGATGGCAAAGGCGAGTGCGTTAAGCAGCGAAGTTCACCATCTGTGTGGGGTCACTCCCACCTCGCTCTCTAATGGGGGAGGCAGCGTAATCTACTCGGCATGACGCGGAATTATAAATGTTTCCGCACGCTGTCTCGAATCCCCTAATGTTAATAAAACACCTACCTATAACCAACGTCCTCACGTCTTGGCAGCAGATTTGTGCGCACGTTGCTCCATGTGACGGCGGTGGGCAACTTCGGCAAGTGTAATGACCCATGTGCAGCGTAATAATGGCCTTGGTGCGCAGTATGGCGGCTTTTCTATAAGTCGGCAAAGGCGCAGTCCTAATCGCTCGGCATGACGGAATCTCAATGTTCCACGCGCAGCACCTATTGGGGGGTCTTTAAGTTTTCTTTTAAGTTACTATAAATTTTTTAAATATCGGTGTATAACTATATTCACCTAATTGGGTCGGTCTCTTGTTCTCATTATCTTATGAGGTGGGTGGTCAGCAACACCCTTTTATGCCACTGCTGCCTCAAACTATTATGTGGCGTTAATATTCTTACATTATTATATACTCAAAATTTAAATGGGTCATACCCATTAGGGCGGAGGTCGTTCCATTACTCTTCAATTTAAAAGATTAAACTTATTAGTGAAAAAGTGGGTAGGTTTCCCCATTCTTGGTTACTGGCAGATTACCGCATCGTAATAGCGGACTTAGCGCATTATCCCATTCGCTATTGGTTTGTTTTCCTACCCTTTGGGCGATGGGGTGGGGGAGGTGAAGAACCATTTCTTGACCTATGAACTCCCTTTGCCCCTTGCGTGCCCACTATCGCAATGGCTTGATGCGATAGAGTTGGACCTCCTCGGTCACTTTGTTGCCGTTCTTGTCGAGGATAGGTACACCATTGGCATCGGTGACAACCTTTTCCTTTTTGCGGCTCGGAAATGCGACTACGCGCTTGTTCTTGATTGCTCGGTTGAGCTTCTGCGTTCCACTCATTTTGTTTTTCTTTTTAAGTTATTATTCGTTGTTTGTTTTTTACGTTGCAAATGTACGACTTTTTTTCGACATAGCCAAATTTTTTCTCACTTTTTTTTGGCTTTTAACATTTGTTTAGCAATACTCTCGCATATTGTCTAAAAAATCGTCCACCTCAATCTGCTCCTTAATGTCAGCTTCTAACGCATCATCGTCAATGTCATCAGTAGGATAGCCATCCTCTTCAATGCGATAATCGTCAAGGGTCTTGCCATCAAGTTCGCAAACAAAATTGCCATCGTCCGTTACATCAAGGCCACTAATGGTCTCACGCACTTGATAACCTAATTCAGTTTCGTAAATACCCATAGTTATGCGGCAGTTTCTTTTTTAAAGTTTTTCTGGCCATAGTAGGTAATCACCTTTGGAATTGCAATGAGCACTCCAACACACACCACAAGGGCGATAATCTGTCCAATTGAAATCATATTCCTAATCGTTTTTGTTGTTTACGTTGCAAATATACGACATTTTTTTGAATTGACCAAATAAATTTGAAACTTTTTTTGTGGTGGGAGTGGGGATTTTACTGCAATTTCATGCTACCCCACTCCTTTGATGCTTTACGCTGTCACCACAGCTGGCTCCATTGCAGCCTCTGCTGCCTCTACCTCGGCCTCTTCCTTGGGCTTCTTGGCAATTCCCATGCCCTCTACAATGGCCTTGGCGTTCTTCACGTCAATCTTGGGATTGCTCTCCATGCTCTCCATTGCAGCCTTAAAGTCCTTGGTCTTGGTGCTGAACTTGTCGTAGAAGCGACACAGCGCATGAGCCACGTTGGGGTTGCGGAACAGCTTGTCGTTCTTGTGGTACTTGGCGAACAGCTTCAGCCATGAGAAAATCTTATCGGCCTTTTTCTCATCAATCTTGGTGTAGCCGCCAAGGAACGTGGGCAGACGATGGGCGTTCTTGCCAACAGCGAAATAGACGAGGTAGGTGATGGGATAGTTGCCGTTGGCTACGGACAACTCCGTCAGCTTCTTGCAGATGTCAATGTGCAGCGCACGCTTATCCTTGTTCTGAGGGAGGTTGAACCAATTCGGCATACCTACACCACGTCCACTCTCACCGATTGCGCGTACTCGCGTGTCAAGGCTCTTCTTTGTACTCTCGTTGTTCTTCTTACTCATGTTGAAATCTCCTTTTAATTTTAATGGTTAATAATGTTGTTTGTTTTTTACGTTGCAAATTTACGACTTTTTTTTGAATTGACCAAACATTTTGTGGAAAAATTGTGGGCGTTTAACCTATTTTAACAAATCTCCATGAGTGGTTTCTCTTCAATGTCTATTTTCTCATAGTAATCGTCATATACACAGCCAATATAAAAAGATGTCTCGTCACGTTCCAAAACATAGTCACAATCAGACTCACGCCAGTCCTCACCTTGTGCCTTTTCAATCTCATCAAGGTCTAAACCCTCATACTTGCCCTCTGAAAGCAATGTGCGTATTTCCTCATCCATGACGGCTTGTGCCGATTTGAGGTCTTTGCAAGGGGTGGCGTTAGCAAGTATAACGCCATCCACATTGCTCAATTGTGTAACTACAAATACGTTCATACTGCTGCTCCTTTCCACGTTCCGTTGTCAAAGATGTATTCGTACTGGCCATAGAGCGTATTGCGCATCTTCTTGATAGAGCCTTGTATGGGCTTAATACCTTTCCAACCGCCAACCAATGCTGCTTGTCTGTTTGCGTAGTGCTTAACATGGCCGCAGACAATACCACTACAAAAACCACCTACAATAAGGTTTAAGGCTGTCTCATAGTTGTTGTAGTTCTTGAAGAGTTCAGCACCCACGCTGTTAAGGTCGCCAGCCCAGTGGCAGTAGATGCCGATGTATGGGCCTTTCAGCGTAACCTCTTTGCAAAGGTCTTCACCTCGTTGGTCGAGCCACACTCTGCCGTTCTCGTCAGTCTCATACCACTCTTCAAGCGGTGTTGGCAGCTTGGAGGGGTCGAACTTCACTTTTCTTCCAACGTCCTCATTGCGGACTTTTAGGATAATTCTTGATGGTGTACTCATGTTTCAATCTCCTTTTGTTTGATTACGTTGCAAATATACGAAATTATTTTCAACTGGCCAAACGATTCTGCAATTTTTTTTCAATTTATGATAAAAATTTTGCGTATGTGGTAAATGCTTCCATTTTATAGATGTTGTCAGCATCATCACCATTCTCAAAGTCACCACTTTGCAGCCATTCAGAGAGCCAAAGGTTTTCAAAGTCGTTGTTTTCGTCAAACTTAACCCAAACTTCATAAACCTTTTCTTCTATGCTAAAGAAAGCCACATAGCCGCCACTACCCTCATAGTCGAAATAGTACCTATTAACGCGAATGTCCAGCACGATGTCACTTGCAACCTTAATTGTGGCAATAACGCCAAATGGTGCAACGTTTTCCCTATGGTCGTAATCGTGCATCAACGATTCTTCTGTCACCTTTTTTACGAGGGTGTTGCCATAGAAAGTAGGATTGTGCCTACTTTCCAAAGCCTCAACTCTAATCTTTGCTTCTACCATTCTATTTTCTCCTTTTTGAAATACGGAATAAGAACTCTGTACACATAGTCGGCCACATCTACCAACTCATTCCAATCAATGCGCTCAATCTCATATTTTTCGCAGTCCTCAATTTCGAGCATGATATTGCCCTTGCTGTCAAGAAAAGCACCATACACTTGACTGAAAGCATTTGTGGCATACTCTGGGTGTCTGCCGCCATCATACGTTACGCAAACATACTCATTACCATAGTCCACGCCATCTTCACCACAGAAATCCAAGCGGTGATTCTTTGCCTTTTTCAGCGTGCGCTTCAAATAAGCCTTGCAACGCTTCTTGACCTCTGCCCTCATGGGCTTCATTTGGTCTAACAATTCATTTACTTTTTTCATAATCTCCAATGTTTTTGTTAATTGTGGTGCAAATTTACGAAATTATTTTGAATTGACAAAACATTTTCGAGAAAAAATCAGGTCTATTAACCTTTATTAACAAATGATGGGTGAGAATCACTCCCACCCATCTGAACAACTAACATAAAAACAATAAAAAACCATGAAAAAACTATTCTGTTCGCAGAATCTTTGATTCGTTTTCACTCCCCAAAGTAAACTGACGAATATCAGCGTCCTCGGCCTTGTCTCTCGCCTTGTCTAATGCTTCTCCCTCGTCTTTGGCTATAACTTCCACAACGATAGAAGCATTGTAATTCATCTGTATTGTGTATTTATTCATAATTTTCTTTTCAATTTATAATATTACTCTGTTGGTTTAATCTCTACTCCATCTTTATAAAGCGTGTTAAACGCAATTAGAATGTGTAGGACTGTGATTTGCTCTCTGTCCGATATGTCGCCTACATACTCTATAATTGCATCAGATAACTCTATGCTATCTTTAACAGCCTTGATTTGAGGATAAACCATATCAAACCTATGCCCTTTGTAGTCCTCACAAATTGCATGACCATCGTAAATGTCAAAAGGTATTGGCTTACCAAAGCCCTCTATGTTCAATCTTTCAGAACATATTTTCTTGCCATAAAACTTTTCCCAAATTTTGCTTTCGTTTTCTACCATAGTTTTTTAATTTAATGTTTTAACTTTGGCAAAGATATAAAAAATATTTGGAGAACCCAAATTTTGAGTTCCCCAATATTCTTAAAAAACGTTAAGGCATTGAACATATTGCCCACACCATTGCAGCCAAACAGCAAACCAATAGGAAATAGATTACTTTCTCATAGTTGCTCATTTTGAATCCATAATGGCAAAACTATCAATTTCGGTGTCATACACCTCTACCAACTCTCCGTCACCAATGGCTTCCAAATCCACCCTCTCCATGATGTCATCTGCTGAAAGGTCGCTGTCCACGTCTGCTGTGAAAGTCAGCGTAACTTGCATCTTAATTCTACTACTCATAATTTTTATCTCCTTTTATTTTAATTACTATTATTCTACATACCAATCAATCACCAACCAACCATAGGTATCTGAAAGATAGTTATTGATTGCATCATCATCATCTGGCTCTATGCCATTTGGTAAATCAACTTCTGTTGGGAGGTCAACTTCCTCGCCATCGGTTTCCCAAGTAATGTTTTTAATTTTCATGCTCTTAATCTTTTTTTGTTTTTACGTTGCAAATATACGAAATTTATTTGAATTGACAAAACATTTTCAGATATTTTTTTGTGGTGGGGCTATTAAAAGCCCCAATCCACATCACTTTCTTCGTCCAAGTCAATCACAAAGGGCGTATTAGGCTTTACGAAATGGCCGCTTGCATAGTCTCTCGCTGTCTTATGGTAGTGCAGCCCCATAATGCTCTTATTAGGGTCGAGGTAGCGCATATCGTAGCCGTTTGCGTCCACTACATTGTAGCCCCTAAATTGCTTTGGTAGTGCGTCTTTCTCGCTGTAAAAGACTACTGCAACCTTGCCGCCATTCTGCAAGAACTTCTCACACTCTTCCCAATTATAGCCGTCATAGCTAAATGTGAGGTCATAGTTTGGGTATTGCTCCATTAGCTTAATTCTGTTGTACACCTTTGTGTAATCGTAGAATTGAACGTCTGGGAACAACTCCAAAATATTCTTACCACTTATAGGGTCTTTGAAAGCGAGGGGCGAAAGGTCTGACGTTCCGTTGAGGCGCACGCTAAAACCATAGCCCATACGCTTTGCTTTTGCTCTCTTTGATGCAATCTCATGTATTAGAATATCCATGAAATGCCCCCTATTCTCATAGAAAAGACGTGTCTTTTTGATACGACTGTGGTTGATTTTAGAACCCTCCACACCACGCGCAAGTTCATCACACTTGTTCTGACCGCTACCATTAAGGCAGAACTCATTGCAGTGCTGACCTTTGGGACACACGTTATAGCCACTCATGTTCCAAGGTGCAAGGTACAAGCAGTACGTCATTGTCCCATGTTCATAGGACAAACGCATTTTCATGCTCTGTGCTACGTTGCCAAGGTAGCTAATTCCTAATTCTCTTTTTGCTTTGCAGTAACCTATCATATTCTTTATCTCCTTTGGTTGTTTTGTTTTTACGTTGCAAATTTACGACAATTTTTTGAATTGGCCAAACAAAAATCGAATTATTTTCAATTTATAATAGTTTTTTTCTGAATTATTTACAAAAAAAGGATTTACCATACAGATAAATCCTTTTTAATCATAGTCATAAAAGATACATACATAGAATATACCAATCACTTCTATTAAACCTAAAATACAAGTAATTATAAAAAATATATACATATTATTCTCTGATATATTTTACATTTGCTGTCTGACACCCACAATCAACCCTATTACACATTATATTATAGCCACTTAACAGAGCCTCGTCATAGGTGGTCATAATCATGTTATCATCTATCCTTTTGTCACAATTTGGGCACGTTATAACAAAGTCCTCATAGTGGTTAAGGGGAAAATAGGGTACATTAAGGGCTATAAGCAATTTTAAACCATTCTGAGCCACTTTGCCGTCATAGATGGCCAAACACCCATTCGCACCATCGAAACTCTGTGTTAAGGCTATCATGCCAACGTCTATTGCATCGTTGACAATCAAGCCCATTTCCTCAGAGAAGATGTATATCCTTATGTGATACTTCTTATCCATATCAATCTATATCTATTGACATTGGCCACACATACACCTTGCCGACCCTATAAGGCTTGCCGCAAGAACGTGTCTCTTGGTGGAACACTTCATCACCATACTTGTCGTAGTAGTAGTCCTTTTTGGCAAAGGTGTAGGCCACGTCATAGGTGGAGTAGCCAAACTCGTCCTTTTTGCCAATCTCCTTAATGGACTGAATCTTAACATTCACATAGCGGTAAGGCATCATGCAACCCATTCCGCAGTTCAAACGAGGTTTTCTCTTCTTTTCCATAGTCTTTTCTTGTTTCTGTTTCATGTTGCAAATTTACGAAATTATTTTCAATTGACAAAACATTTGGGGAGATTTTTTTACTATCCCCCCAAAATTTAACATTTCGCCACTCTTTAGGCCGCTTTCAGACATAGGTCATAAGCGGTCTGTACCTTATTGTATATATTGCCGTCCAAAATGGAATCGAACTTAATCTCTTGGTTGCGCTCTGTGGCCTCATTCTGATAGTAAGAGGTAAGACCATTCAACAGCCACATAGCAGTACCTTTCTCTTGACCCTCTTGGCCAATGCCGCTTTCTAAGCACTCCTTAACTCCGAGGAACAAATTACGGCCTCGCGTCTTAATCTCATCATCGTAGATGTTGTGAGACTGCATGAAAGCCTTTGCAGCGTTGGGCATAAGCACCACTTGGGCAATAATGTTGTCAAGGTCACGCTCCGAGAGGCGAATATTGCGCAGATGCTCAAAACTCTCCATCATGCCGTTCTTGTACACCTCATAGACGTTGAGGGCTTTGTAGGCAAATTCAGCGTTCTCCTCGTTGAGCAAGTCAAGACGATTCATAACGTTGCTGCTGTGACGGAACGAAATGCGTCCGATGTTGTTCTTCATAGCCCAATTGAGGGTGTTGTTGCAAACCACACGAACTGGGGTGACGAGGCAGCGAACAGAACCAGTGCCGTCATGTGACGTGGTGAAAACCACATACATTTCTACGAGGTCATCACGCCTTGCGTCAAGCACGATGGGCTGTGGGAACTTTGCGGTGACAAACACACGCTCACCATTGCCGAGGACACCACAAGTTTCAATTAAAGGGGTGTTGTCGCGGTCTGCGAACTTGCCGCTACAAAACATATCCACGAACTTGAAAGCATCTTCGTTCTGTACGATGCCATACTTGTCAGAGACGATGCCGAGGCTCTTGTTGAGGTCTGTGCGCATGGTGGCTCTTGTATTGGGCACAAGCAGCGACAACAGCTTGTCAGCCTCAATCATTTCGCCGTTCTCCATTGCGTGCACAATCTCGTCAGAGAGGGCTACGATGGGCTGTAACTTCACGTTGTAGTCAGCGTGGCAAGCCTTCAACGCCTCAGAAACGAACATGGGGCGGTCAAAAATCTGTTGGTCATTGCCGAGGCCATGCCATGCACGCTCACGCTTTCCGTTCTCAGCAAAACTTGCTTCTTCTACTCCGTTGATTTTGCGAATCTCAATGTTGTGTGCCATAATCTAAATCTCCTATGGTTAAAGGGTTAAACTTGTTGTTGTTTGTTTTTTACGTTGCAAATTTACGAAATTATTTTCAATTGACAAAACAAAAATCAAATTATTTTCAATTTATAATAACTTTTTTCTTGTTTCTTTACAAATTGGGTGTTGGTTAGTACCAAACGCCCTCTTTATCCAACAATTCGATGATTTTCTTTGAAGTCTCACAAGCATACTGATTGCGTGGGTCAAAGTAGCCTTTCTTGCCGTTCTCAGCCAATGCTTTAATATATTCCATGCAAACCTTAAACATTTCATTCTGCAAGTATCTATGCTCTCTGCAAAGGTCGTTGGCCACACGCTTCTTGTCATGGCACTTGCCGTTTACGAAATCCCCAAACTGGCGTGCGAAAAGGTCTTCATTCTCTTCACCGCTACGCTTGCAAGCATCATACTTGAAACGCTCCAACACCTTTTTCATTAGGTGCTCATGCTCAATGTCGGTTATGTCCTCACTTTCGAGTAACCGAACAATCTGCTCGTTGGACAACTGATAGTCCTCATACTCTCTTCCGTCAATTTCAAATTTTACTCTTTCCATGTCTTAATGTTTTAGAATTGCGCTGCAAATTTACGAAATTATTTTGAATCTACAAAACTTTTTCCCAACTTTTTTTCAATTTATATAAAAATAATATAGTATATACGTGCGCGTGCGTACATTCTTTATTATTATAACTTGAAATAACTTTTTTTGAAAATAGTCGCCAAAATATTTGGTTATTTCAAATTTTATTCGTACATTTGCAACGAAATTGAGATAAAACGAAAAAGATACATAAATTACAATTATGGCAAAATTCATTAAATTACATCGTTATTACACAAACGTTGACGCAAAAGCAACTGCATACCCCATATATGTTAATGTGGATGCTATAGTTAGCTTGCAGCCAGAGACATCAACTGATGGTATTGCCTACACCATTATACGCACTATCTTGCCTATGAGTGAGGACATTAAGGTAAAAGAGACAACAGACGAGATTCTAATTTTTTAGGTTATGAGTAACAAAGAAATTGCAAGAACACTCTACCACCCCAAAAGTGGAGTGGAAGAGGTTGTTGATAAGATGTGCGAATTATTTGATTCGCACAAACTTCATAATTTCACCTTCCAACATCCATTTAGGATTGGCGATTTGGCTGTCAAATCAGTTGAAAGAGAGAAATCCCATAGTGCTATACTAATACATTGGGAAGCTGACCACTCCACAAAAAGTGACCCCTTTTGTAGTGCATATATCCTTACATTGGAAGAGATAAATGCAATTTATTTTGAATTGAAAAGAATATTGCTATGAACGAACAAGAGAAAGAAATGCTTAAAACGGCCATTGATTCGCACATACATCTTTTGTACCGTGATTCAGAGGCTTATAAAAAAAGCAATAACATAGAGGCAATTAGAGACTGTTTGAGCGAAGTTAGAAAATATAAAGAGCTGAAAAAAAAGTTTCTGTGAAGAAATAGGGCACAACAAATGATAATATTATAAACTTATACACCTTATCGTTGTTGATATTTTAACAACGATAGGGTGTTTGTACTTATTTCAGTCTATAATACATGGCAAAGACTCGTCTACAGCTCATGGCAATAGATACGCTAGGGAAGCTGAAGAAACACACTTCGACTCACTCACAGACGAGGAGAAGAGGGAATTCAATAACCATTTCCGTATATAATTAACCGCATGTACATGTACTTAATTAAGTACTACAATGCATAAAAAGGGTTAATTAATTTGGAAATCCCAATTATTTTCCATATATTTGCATTGTTATGTTGTATCCAAGTGGATACAGCGCAAATATACTATATTATTAATTAATAATGCATCAATAACAATGGGAAGATTTAAAATTGAAGAACCAGGTAAACGCGCCAAATGGGTCAAGAACATTGATAAGGTCAATGAGACTCTAGAGTTTACTGAGAACGAAAGAGAAGCTTACTACAGAGACGGAGACTTCTACACAAGGTCAGAGCTTGACTTCATCAAGTTCCACTTCAAAGACAAGTATCCAGAGGTTGAATACGCAAGAGTAAGCGGTAGCTACTGAAACCTAAGTTGTACTTAATTAAGTCCTATTAACTATGTGTGGATATTTCTTACGTAACGATAATGGTGATTATGTAAAAAGCCTTGATAACAAAAATCATGTGCTTGAATTCACCAAAGATGTGAACGAAGCTAAGAACTATACTAGCGGTTCATGGTTCGCTGAAACAGAACTTGATTTCCTTAAATTCCATTTCAAAGAACAAAAAGAAATCTTGGACACAATGTATTGCAAATATGAGGAACATTAAATTTAATGCTCCTCATTGTGCACCGTTGTACTTATTTAAGTCCAATATATTATGAACAAGGTCATATTAGAATTCACCCTCAATGGGAGGAAACATACATACTATAGACGCACTGATATATACGGTAAACCAATAACAACTACCAATATCAATAGCGCAAAGAAAATCAAGGAAACTGATGTCAAAAACACTGTCAAAATACTAATAAAAGAATTAGGAAAAGATAACGTTAAAGACATAAACATAATTAAAGATGAGGTATCATAATATACCCCATCTTTTTTTTTTTGATATAATAAAAATGACCACATGTTTCACAACATATGGCCATAATAATAAGAAAAAATTTAAATATCTATTACCATGAAGGTCTTGAACCCTAATATGTACTTAATTAAGTACTAATACCAAAAGCTTCCATACTCACCATTCTCTGCCCATCTACCCTCTGGCTCTATCATAGGAGGACGCTGAATGGTGCTGTGCGCATACATAGGAGAAATGGGTCTAGTCTGCTGCTGCTCTTGTATGGCATCGAAAAGCTTTTCGAATTTGTCAAATGAGGTATCTTTTTTTTTATCCTCTTCAATCTCTTTAGAAATCTTATCATGCTCTTTCATGCTGTCTAGAAGGTTGCCATAAGAACCTCTGAGATTAAGCTCCTTAGAACCCTTATAACAAGTGGCATAAGCTGTTCCACAATTGATTATAATATCCCTCTGATATAATTGCATATATATACCACACCTCTTTAAATAATCCTCAAACGATTTAATATCATTAAAGGTAACAGGTACTCTGTATATATCAGACCACTCATAGAAATATATCTTAATGGGCTTACCAAACTCAATAACCCTACCATAACCATTGGTATATTGAGTAGTAGTTCCCCTATAATCAGTAGGACGAATTCTCTTGTTCTTAAGAGACTCCCTAAATAAGTTACGTAAATCCTTACTTCTATTCATAAATTAATCTCCACTTAATTCAGATACATCACAAGCCTCATAGAACATTTCTCCATAGCTCTCTTCTGCCATTATTTCCAATATACCATCTTTCTCAGCTAGAGGATTTAAACAACAATGACTCTCACTAAGATATACAATGTCACTCTCAACATATTTGGGAACACTGTAACCCTCTTTAGCACAGAATTTGTCAAATGACTTTAATGAATTGAATTCTAGTCTATCATCCTTGTAATGATAATCTGGATAAAACCATATCGTCTTAAACTGGTAATCATTGTCATCATATTCATCGTCAATCTCAGTGGGATTCTCTTCATAACCACTGTAAGGAACATCAATGTCAATGCATCTAGCTATGTTCTTCTTACCACCCCTCTTGTGCTTATGCTTGCTACGCTTGGTTGTCTCACCATCATAGAAATCATAAGACACATCTTTCTTCTTACCCTTCTTGTTAAGACCAAATGTATTACATACTACAGGAAATACAGTCTCACCATCAAGGTCATCATCCCAACCAGGAAACACCTTATCCCAATAAGCAGCCATGTCATCATAGTCATCCTCAGTATATACTACATTCTTATACTCTTCAGCTTTCCTATGAAGATACTGACGGAACAATAACCCCAATTTAGGACGATTATTTTTAAGCGATATTTTTATTCTCTTAGACATTATTAAATTAATGATTATAATTCATCATTGCAAATATATGAATTTTTTTTCAAATATCCAAATTTT
>Ga0247611_10003646_pt1 | contig 22505 bp, 15 predicted proteins | sample 177DNAGHGhighgp2_FD_192422 | JGI IMG/M metagenome (GOLD analysis project Ga0247611, IMG submission 192422) | Sheep rumen microbial communities from Palmerston North, Manawatu-Wanganui, New Zealand - 1770 DNA GHGhigh gp2 | ecosystem: Host-associated > Mammals > Digestive system > Stomach > Rumen... | reverse complement strand
TTACCGAGAGTATGCGCTTGATGTTCTTCGAGGCTTTGTCAGCCTCCTGTTTGTCATCATCGTCAGCCTCACGAGTCGTTTTATTCTCGTAATAACTATTGAGCAACTGTTCCACCTCATCGATGGTAATTTCCCCCTCGATGTTTCTGAGAGCCAAACCGTTCAGATACTCTGACGTTTTCAGCCCATCCACCGCCTGAAGTCCAATAGCCGTACTCCAGGCGTATGCAGCCTCACGCTGCGACGGCTCTCCCTGACGAATATACTCGTCAAAGTTCAAGTATAGCTCCTTATCGTTCTTTTCGCTCATATCTCGTCTTACTTTATTCTTATAACGTTTTTATTCTGTTCTAATTTCCGTGAATCCTTATATTCGTGAGTCCGCAAATCCATAATACTTTCAGCCATCTTCAGCGGATCAAAGTCCCGTGATTCTCATCAGTGGCTCAATCAACGCTCTTACCTTTTTCGTTGCCTCTACCTTTTGAGGCTTCGTTGTCAACGGTAGTTGATTGAAGAAGTCTATTCGCTGTTCCTGCCGCTCAACTGTCTTCTTTCTTGCCTCCACAATCCATTCTTGATGCTGGCTGATAAACGCTTCTATTTCTTCTTCTGACATGCCGATTGGAGCAGACACGTGCACATCGCCATTCTTAACGATGCGCATCGCCAACCTGCCTGTCCGTCTGTATGTCAATTGTATATTCATAGTCTTTTTCTTAATTTGTCAAACCAAAATCGTATTGTAGATAGTCTGGTAACTCTTCCTCCATGTGGATATCGAAGATAAAAGTACGTTTACTTTCTTCATTCTGAGATTGCCTTGGATTATCCAAATGGCCAATACCAACGTATGTAAATGGTAGAGTTATGCCGTTTTCACTTTCCATCTTTCGGATAAATAGATAAGCACATTTACTTGTGTTCAGCAAATTCAAATCCCTGTCGCTTATGCTTGCCTTACACTCCCACTGGAACAGATTTGACTCAAGGAATTTATCCTTGTAGTTAAGGTGTTCCAATCCTTCCGCCAAATCCTTTTTGATTGAAGCGAAAATATAAACATCTCCTTCAGTTCCATAGAATGTACCTGGATTAATATCACCAGGATTTACACATCTTTTTAGTTGAACTTGACTCTTTGTGTAGCTGTTCCAAAGCAGAAACATTCCAGTATTATTAGCATAGTCTGCTTTATATTTGGTTAAGCCATATTCGAAAAGATCTACCAGATAATTTTTAAACTCATTGTTTAGTTCACATCCCAAGCTGAGCGTATCGCCATCAGCAATAACTGTATGGCTCTTTGCCAAATATTTCAATGCGTGGGAAAATTCTGCCTCATTATAATTCTGGACTTCATGCTTGACCTTTTCTTCTATCAAACTAATAGAGCGATCGCCTTCAAGCAGAAATTTGCAAATCAAATAGTCATGGGGACGTACCAGTTGCAACAACCCTGACAAATAGTTAATAACATTTTCTTGCTCAGCGTTGAACTCCACCAAATTCTCTTCCTCAATGCCTTTCAAAAAGCCATAGTATGAGTTCGTTTTCTTGTTGCTTATCTTAATCTGCATGAACTTTAGCAGATCAGGAGCGCTGTCACTGTTCAGATAGTCCATGTGTTTGGGATATGTGGGAGAATTGATGTACTTCTTGAAGTTATTGTAGTCTTGCTTCATGTATTTGAGACTATAGAAATTCTCGTTCTCCACATAGTTCAAAATTTCTTCCTTCGATAGACTATCAATATTGATTTCCACGCCATATTGCTCTAATCCTAGAGGTTTGAAATCATCCCTAACCAATGCCACCAGCAGTCGTTTTTCCATGACAAACTTTTGAGCCAAGCCTCCCAAAGCCAATGCAATCTGCGCGCTGCGTTTATAGTTGTTGCCAATAAAGTCCACAACTGGGACATAGTTCTTGTTGTCATACTTTCGCAATCCACGACCCAACTGCTGAATAAAGATGGTTGAAGACTCTGTAGGGCGCAGGAACAATACCATATTCACACCTGGAATATCAACACCCTCATTAAGAATATCAACAGCACAAAGCACCTCCAAAGTGCCTTCTCTGTCACTCTGTAAATCTTCGTATGCTCTTACGCGTTCTCCTGTATCATTCTTGCCCGTCAGATATGCCGTTTTATAAAATGGTTCCAGGGCCTCAGCCATCATCTTTGCATGTGACACCGTCTTACAGAAAGCCAGTGCCTTAAGTTTTTGGTTGGCTACACGATGCTTCTCGATATGCTCCACTACAAACTCACAATGTTCCTCAGTTACAAACTGTGAAATCATTCTACGCTCATTTTCTTTAGAGAAGTCCACCCTGTCGTCACGTATACCATAATATTTGAATGGTACAATCAAGTCGTTGACCAAGGCATCACGAAGTCTCAATTCGTATGGGACATTGTTTCCAAATAATTCATAGATATCCTGATTGTCCATACGTTCAGGCGTAGCCGTCAAGCCTAGCAAAAACTCTGGTTCAAAGTAGTCAATGATTTTCTTGTAGGAATCAGCAGCGGCATGATGACATTCGTCAATGATGATATAGTCGAACTGTTTCTTGTCAAACAATTCCAATGACCTACACATCGAAACGTTCGTTGAGAATAGGAACGAAGCGTCCAAATCCTTACGATCGCCAGTGTATTCGCCCATGAAAACATCTCCACCGAATACGGTTTGGAATGTAGAGAGAGAACGTTTAAGTATTGAACCTTCATGGACAATATACAAAAGATGCTCTGGTGAGAAATTCAACGCATCAAAGGCTGCCAGATATGTTTTACCACTGCCCGTAGCTGCAACAACGAGTGCTTTGTCTTGTCCCATCGCTCTATAACGATTCAGTTCACGCAGAGCCTTTCTTTGCATAAAGTTGGGCTTAATCTCGTGTGAAGCCAAGTCATAATCCATATCCCAACGTTCAATAGCGAAATTCAGTCGTTGGGCATATTTGTTAATCAAAGCAATATCCAACGGCAGGGTTTTCTCCCACAGAATATCAAATTCCTCTTTGGCATTCAGAAGAGTTTCATCGTCATTGGAGACTCTTAGCATCATGTCCCACTCTATATTCTTCAGCAGTGCAAACCTCGTGATGTTTGACGAACCAATAATCAACTCCGATTCTACACCATAATCAAATAGATACCCTTTTGAATGGAAGCCATACTTTTCGTAGTTTTTTTCATCATAGAAACAATCATAATCCAGATGACACTCAAAGTTAGGATGATTAGCCAGGCCCAAAAAGAATTTCAAAGACTCTACATCCGTAAAGTTTTGATAGGTTGTCGTTATCAGCTTTCCTTTCACACCGCGTTCAATGGCTGCATTAATATCTTGCGATAGTAAAACGAGACCTGCTCTTTTTATGAAACTAACTGAAAAGCAAAATGACTGACACGTTCTCAGACTGTTTTTAATTTTGTCCAAGAATGTTTGCTCTGAATAGTTTGTTAAGAACAGTGATTCCATATCTTTTATAAGTATTTATTATCCGAATTGAAGGTGTTATTGTTTCTCTTATCTTCTGTTATTTTAGACAAGATTACATTGGCCAAACAAACAGCATATTCTATATTTGAGTCTTGAGGTTTCCATGCCAGTGTATAACTGACCTTTGCACTTGTCACTTCGTAACCTTTATCCGTCCATACCTTCAGTTTGTCTTTGCCAGAGGCTGACAATGCTGCAATATTGATTTCTTGCTCATTCAGCAAATATCCGTCCCTATATTGTAGGCTATCACCACTTCTTAAACGAAGCACAATAACCTTGCGTCCCTTAAAAAAATCAAGGATAACATCGTGCATGTTTAATGCTATTGATATAGAAGAATACTCAGTGGGTGGATTTGTAACAAGGTAAAGGTTTCGCTTTGCGCGAGTGAGCCCCACATAATAGGCTCGCACATCGTTGACATCCCTTCCGTCTGGAATTGGCGACAAGAGATACACGTTATCAAACTCACGTCCTTTTGCTTTGTGGATGGTGCTTACAAACACCGACTTATCATCAGTAGCAATGAAATCCTCAATATTCGACTCGAAGATGTATTCACGCAGGTCACTGTGATAATAGGATTGATGAGTTATCTCAAAGTCTGAAAAGAAATGCTTCATTATACCAACACAAGTACTAGATGCATACGTTTCAAATGTACGTTGTTTGGCCTCATTCCACTTTTCTTTCGAAATGGTAACATCGTCTTTGCCTCCAAGTTGTTTAAGGAAATAGCGAACTTCTGCAAGTTTACCGAAACGGAAGCCTCCCATTGATTGTGCAACAGTAGCATGTAAGCCGCGTTGTTCCAATTCGTAGGCTACCTGCATCGTTTCTTCATTAGTACGTGTAAGTATTGCGGTACTTCCTTCTACTTTAATTTCAGCATCCATAAGCGACTTCAAGACCATCACTTTGCCTTCCTCTCCTATTGCAGATTTGATGGAAGTATGTTTCAAACGACCAGGAATCCTCTGTACATAGCGGTTGGCACAATCGACAACAGCTTTCGCAGACCGGTAGTTATCTGTCATTTCGTACAACTTCGCACCATCTTGCTCAACGAGCGAGTGCATGTATCTTGAATCGGAACCACGGAAGCCATAGATATTCTGGTCGTCATCACCAACTGCTATGACTCGCATTTCTTCATTTTGGTGCATCAGAGCTTGAACTAATCGGAAGTCATCCTTTCCCATATCCTGAGCCTCGTCAATGACAAGCACACTTTTAGCTATCTTAGATGCTTCTACCTCTCCGTTTTCAATCATCTCTGCAGCAATACGTACCACATCCTTCGCCTCATCCAGACTTCCTTGCTTGCCAACAAGGTCAAAACTATATGAGTGGAATGTCTTGATGTCAACATAATGGGCTGCATTGCCGACCAAATCTATAAGTCGTTTCTTAAACTCAGTGGCTGCAGCACGAGAGAATGTAAGCATCAACAACTGTTCATGTTTTACATCTTCAAGGAGAAGCAATGAAGCCAGTTTGTGCACCAATACTCGCGTCTTACCGCTTCCAGGTCCAGCTGCCACCACAATATATTTTGATTCCTTATCATCAATAATCTCACATTGACGGTTAGAGAGTTCACCAAAGAGCTTATTGTATTTGGCTGGAGTGATGTTTTGGTCAATCTGCGCACGTCGTTCTTCTTTGAAATACTGATTGATGAACTTGCGGAAATCCATTGTAAAATAGTCATTGACGAAACGAAGTGCTGCATTGTAGTCATGAACCATCAGGTTGGCATATTCACCAACAATGTGTATCTGGCGGATTCGCTGCTTATAGAATTCGTCTAGCAATCGGTATTGTTCCTTACCATATCGTGTACGTGTAGCAACGAGACGGCCTATCTGCATGGTATTATAGATAACTAGAAATCCCCCCTCTATCTTCATCAGTTCTGTTTTGGTAAGATATAGCAATGCTTCCTCAATATCAGCGATTGTGGGCTTTTCATTGTCTGAGAATATCGTTTCTTGACGACTGCTAATGAATTGTTGGAGTAGCTCTACAACAGAGAAGTTAACAAGTGTCGTGTCCTTACTATCATCCTTCTGAGCACTCAAACAATCAACAATAAACCTGCTAATATCCATCCGTCGTTCGAATCGGTTCTTAGTTACCTCTTTGGTTGATTGAAGCCGCACGTTGACGTAACCTGTAATGCTGTGCTCTTGCTTATAGATATATCCTTTCAGCGTCATGAAGTGAAGCAACATTCTCAGCCGCTTAACATTGGAATAATTCATGCCTACCTTCTGAGCTTCTTCATTCAGTTCCTTGTAGCTAAACCGGCGTGACTCTTCCGAGAATTGCTGTAACATAAATTGCTCAAGTCGCAGCATAGCATCAAGGTTTCTCACCGTTGTACTCTTAGTAATCCATGCTTGCATATCGCGGCTATCAGCCAACAAGCCATCCTGACGCATCAGATTAATATTCCTGATGACGGTTGCTTTATTCATTCCAAGGATATCGGCAAGATAATCAACACGACTCTCTGCTTCCGCTCCTCTACCTTCTGCTGTAGCACGGGCACTGATAAGCGATTTGATAATTCGCGCTGCTTCCTCACGCGACTGTTCATCAAAGAGAGGTGAGACCATCAGTTTGCGACGAGCCTCATCCATATTCTTTACGACAATGCCTGTTGCAAACACATGTGGTGAGTTACTGCCGCGCTGAATGTATCCTGCATCCTCAAGTGCTGCTATGGCAGCCTTAACACGAGTCTCAATATCGTCTATTTCGTCTCCCCATCCAGCCTGACGTGCTATATCTAATGGCGAACAACTTACTTTATCTCGCTTAGACGTAAGATCTTTGATGGCTTTCCATACTTGCTGAATCTCACTGATGCTAAGCTTTGTCTGATTAAGGAGAATGAAGTGCTTATCAAGGTCGCTGTCAGCATATAGCACATAGCATTCTGCCTGCATCTGTGGGTCTCGTCCCGCACGGCCAGCTTCTTGCACGTAATTTTCCAATGAGTCGCTAATGTTATAGTGTACCACCAATCCCACGTCTTTCTTGTCAACGCCCATACCGAACGCAGAAGTGGCAACAATCACCTGAGCTTCACCACTCATAAAAGCATTCTGGTTCTTCACTTTGTCAGCAGCCTCCATCTTTCCATTGAACGGTAAGGCTCGTATGCCGTCGTTAACCAGGTGTTGTGCCAATTCGCGCGTCCGTCTGGTGCGTGATACATATACAATTGAGGGGCAATTGTGCCCAAGTATCAATGAGCGCAATAAGTTATATTTATCATCTGCAGTATCTGCATGAAGCACGGAGTAACGCAGGTTCTTGCGCTCTGCATTGGCAGCGAACACCTTCAGTTCCAGGCCTAACTTTGCTCTGAAATAATCGCAAATATCGCTAATTACTTTTTGCTTGGCTGTCGCTGTAAAACAAGATACCGCAATTGGCTGTTCCAGTTGTTTCTTTTCCTGTAATTGACGAATAAAATCACCGATATACAGATAATCTACACGAAAATCATGACCCCAAGCAGAGAAGCAGTGTGCCTCATCTATCACAAAACGAACAACATGCCGCCCCATCAATAGTCGCTCTATGGTCTTACTACGCAACATTTCGGGAGCGATGTAAAGCAGATTGGCAGTTCCATCAGCTACCTGTTCTATGGCTGTAGCTCGTTCGATAGGGTCTAACAGTCCATTGATGGTCACAGCGTCACTAATACCACGGGCAGCAAGGTTATCAACCTGATCCTTCATCAACGACTGCAAAGGCGATATAACCACAGTTAGCCCATGTGTATTCCGTCCAGCCATCAAAGCTGGCAATTGGAAGGTGAGGCTCTTACCGCCACCAGTTGGAAATATCGTCAACAAGGATTCGCCCCGGATGGCAGATTCCACAGCCTGCTGCTGCATAGGTACGTCATCAAAGATGCGGAACTCATCATAGCCAAAGAACTCTTTCAATCCGTAATGAGCATCCAATTGCTGATGACAATACTCACAATCTCCACAAGACGTGTTGCACAACATATTCATCACATTAACCACCTGTGGAAAGTTTCGTATTACCCATGCTGGAGTGATAGAAAAGATGTCATCGGCACCGATTACTGCCAAGCAATATGCTAATTCTATTGGATACTGTTTGACCAAAGTCTCAAAGTCGGCATTATCGCATAATTTACCTTTATATTCTTTTAATATCAGTTGCTTCCAATCTCGCTTAGATGCAAATATTGAAGATATCCAACTGACATTTGGCGAATATCCGATATACTTAAAGAATCCTCCGAACGCTTGCGTTTCATTTAGCAGATAATAGTAGATTTCCTTTCTGTTATCTGTCAACTGATTCCAAGCTGCCACCTCATCATTTAATAGGTCGCGAGCCTTCATCGAATCATTTACAGGATTGTTCAGTTCATCCACCTGTAGCTTATCATCCTTAACCAGATGATGATAAGGTCGTTTGGGGAAAAGTAAAGGTGATAGAAACAGTGTATCAACAATTGTAGGATTACTCTTTAGTGAAGTATACTTTAAATCGTGGTTGATGATATTGTGTCCACACACCGTATCGCATTTTGAAACAAAGGCGTCAAAGTCAGTCTTGGAGCCAGAGTGCAACACTGCACCATCCTCCCTGACTGCTCCGTAATCCGCTACTTTCTTCGTCTGCGGATTGACCTCTGTGTCAAAAAATGCAATCATATTGTTCCATTATCTCCTAACCCATAAACACCTTTTCCCTATGGTATGCCAAGAAATCTCTGTCCGGCATGTAATCAGATGGTAAGGTGATTTGTTTGCCAGCAATGCAGGCAAAGTGCTTATCGAAATACTCTTTGCTCTCATACTCCAGTAAAGCGGAAGAAAGGCTAACTTTGTAATCGTCAGGTGAGATGGTGATAAGCCCTGCATCGAAAGCTTTGTCGTATAGGGCTGAAAGGCAGATGCCATTACAAGGGTTAAGACGCTCTGTCTTGTGTGACTTATCTCTCCATGGTATGATGTGACTCGCAAATAAGAGTTGTGGGACTTCAATACCTGTCAAAGCACATTTTCCGCCATATAAGGATAATATCATACGACGGAAATAATCCTGTCCCTTCCTTCTTTTTGTTTGAGAAATCTTGTCCTCTCCCTCTTTGGTGATGTCGAAGTGGGTAATCAGTTTCTCTGAGATAGCTTGAGGATCATGCTCCTGTGCAACAATGCGGTCTGCCGTAATTACTTCCTGTTCGTACACAGCATAGTCCATCAGGCTCTTTAATGCAGCTGAACAAAAGTTGTTTAGAGGATAACTTCTTTGGTTCGGATTACCATAGTCAAAGATGTTCTGCTTGTTTTCTTTCATCTTCTTTACTTCCTCTTTGACAAGGATGAGAACATTCTCAATAATCGAAATGTCTGTAACACTATAGAGTGATTGGCCATGAAGATTTACTACATCTTGATGCTTCAGAACATTATCAAGAATCTGGATAGCCCGAGCATAACTATCAGCCTTTCCAGAGTTTTCAGCTGACAGACGAGTATTGAAATCTATAAAACCTTTTCTATCCATAATGCTTTTTCCCGTTTTAGGCAGAATGCATCCGCAAAGGTAATTAAAATATTTGAAAAAGAAAAGCTTTTCAGGGAAAAATCTGAAAACTACTTCCAATAGCTACATGTACGACGTCTCATCTACGAACCCACTTAACTACGTTGACTTTCTTCACGCTCGGCAAAGTCGAAGCAAGCTTCACTTTGTTCTCGCTTAATCAGAAAGTTCGAACCCACTACGAAGGTATAAGCTCAGCCTATGCTACGCCTACGCTCTACCTACGCTACGATATCTCTATAAAGGAGCACTAAAGGAACACTAAAGGAAGACCAAAGGAGGACTTTTGTTACTGCTGGCTGTAATGGCATCAGCGCTAACCTTCAAATTCTTTTTTTTGGTATTTGCCTCTACTAAATCTTTTTTGGGTCTTTGCCTCTACTAAATCCGCCTAACTTTCCTGCTAAGATACGAGTGATTTTGTAGAAGCAAACCTTGAAATATCAGGCATCGTGTTCAGCCATCGCCTCTGCAAAGCGGGCATCGACGTCTGCCTAACAATTCTCTCCTAACAAGGCTTTACCAAAGCACCGCTTGAACTCACTCTCGAAGTTGGGCGTCAGTATACCATTCCCCATAGCTTCACGAATTTCTTGTATGGTCCAAAACCTACCACCATCAAGTTCCTCAGCAGAAGGCCGTATCTCTCCGTCATAGATAGTGCGGTTCACATATACCAATTCCTTCTCACGCTTACTTTCAAACACATACTTGTCAATGGATTCTGCCACGAAGTCTGTTATGCCCAACTCTTCACGCACTTCCCGGCGTAATGCAGCTTCTGGAGTTTCGCCATAATCTATATGCCCTCCTACAGCTGTGTCCCATTTTCCAGGCTGTATGTCTTTCCAGTCAGGCCGACGTTGCAGATAGATTTCGCCTTTAGAATTGAATACATGTAGATGAACGACGGGATGCAACAGTTTTGAACCGCTATGACACTCGCCCCTTGTTGCAGAACCGACAACTTCCCCATCCTCGTTTACTATAGGGAACTTCTCTTCTTGATTATCCATATTCTTCCTAATATATAGAAATACTCTCAACCTACTACAACATTTCTCGGCTGGCCGTTCGCGAAAGCACGGACGTTGCCGATTGCAACGTCAAGCAGTCGGATGCGAGCCTCCTTTGTTGCCCAGGCTATGTGCGGCGTGATGTAGGCATTGGGCTGTTTCAGCAGCGGATTGTCAGCCTTGGGCGGTTCGTCCGTCAGCACGTCGGCACAGAAGGCAGCAAGCTGTCCAGCCGCGAGTGCATCAGCCACCGCCTGTTCGTCCACCAACGGACCACGGCCAGTGTTGATGAGCACGGCCGTAGGTTTCATCTTTCGCAGTGTATCGGCGTTGATCAGATGACGCGTATCGGCAGTCAGCGGACAATGCAACGACAGGACATCCGACGTCGCCAGCAGCTCTTCCTGGGACACTTTGGCAATGCCCTCGGGCAGCTGATCTGCCGGTTTACTGGTCAGCGCCTGCACCTTCATGCCAAAGGCAAGGGCTATCTGGGCCACGCGCCGACCGATATTCCCCACCCCAACGATGCCGAAGGTCTTTTCGGCGAGTTCAGGCAACTCCGTGTCCCAATAGATGAAATCGGGATTGGAGCTCCATCGGCCGTTTCTGTTCTGGATGGCGTAATGCTCGGTACGGTTGGTGACTGTCAACAGGTGTGCAAACACCATCTGTGCCACGCTGTCGGTGCTGTACGCCGGCACGTTGGTCACCACGATGCCGCGCTGCCGGGCAGCCTCGATGTCTACCACGTTGTAGCCTGTGGCCAGCACGCCGACATACTTGAGCAGCGGCAACTGCTGGATGACCTCCCTGCTGATGACAACCTTGTTGGTCAGCACGACGTCAGCGTCAGCAGCCCTTGCCACTGTCTCACTCGGTGCGGTACGGTCGTACACCGTCACCTCACCCACTTCTTCCAGACTCTTCCACGACAAATCACCGGGATTGGCTGTATAGCCGTCAAGTATTACAATCTTCATCTTCTTAAGGTTTTAACATATTGAATGGGGACAAAGGTACGAATAAAAAACAGAAAACGGCATATTTGCTGTATTTAAATTTTGCATTTTCCACGTTTATTTGTACTTTTGCACACAATATGGGAAAAATCATCGTAGCAGGCATAGGGCCTGGCAGCAAGGACGACATCACGCCCGCCGTGCTGGAGGCAGTACGGGAGGCGGATGCCATTGTGGGTTACAAATACTATTTCCAGTTCATTGAACCGTATGTGAAGTCGGGCTGCGCATGCATCGACACGGGCATGAAGAAGGAACGTGAGCGTGCAGAGCAGGCTTTCCAGCTGGCAGAACAAGGCAAGACGGTGGTGGTCATCTCGTCGGGCGATGCGGGGCTGTATGGCATGGCACCGCTTATCTATGAGATGGGCAGGGAGCGTGCACGTGTCTCCCCTACACGACCGGCTACTGAGATTGTCACCCTTCCGGGTATCTCGGCCTTCCAGAAGGCAGCATCGCTGCTGGGTGCTCCCATCGGGCATGACATGTGCATCATCTCGCTGTCGGACCTGATGACCCCTTGGCAGGTGATAGAACGGCGCATCAAGGCTGCTGCGGCAGGAGACTTTGTGACAGCTGTCTACAACCCCAAGTCGCACGGACGCTACTGGCAGCTCTACCGCCTGCTGGAGTTGTTCTTGCAGGAACGGTCGGCAGACACCCCCGTGGGCTATGTCCGTCAGGCAGGCCGTGAGGAGCAGGAGGTGAAAACGACCACTCTGGGACAGTTTGACCCTGAGGACGTGGATATGTTCACGGTTGTCCTGATAGGCAATTCCCAGTCGTATCTTTGCCTCACCCCCACCCCCTCTCCAAAGGGCGAGGGGCGTAAAATGATTATTACACCTCGTGGATACTACTCCCCTCACTCACAGGGAGGGGCCGGGGGTGGGTCTGTTGGGCAGAACATCATGATGGAGTCGTTTCGCACCATAGCCCGTGAACTCAAGAGCGACTACCCCTTAGACCACAAGTGGGCCTTGCTGCACGCCATCCACACAACGGCAGACTTCGACATGGAGGACATCCTTTATACGGATGCCAACGCTGTCGAGCATATATATAATAAGGTGTCGGGCGGAATGCTGAAAACCATCGTTACCGACGTGACAATGGTGACCAGCGGCATTCGCAAGGGGGCACTCCAGCGATTAGGTATGGAGGCAAAGTGCTACCTGTCGGACCCTCGCGTGCCAGCGCTGGCAGATACACAGGGAATCACCCGCACCCAGGCCGGCATCCGCCTGGCTGTGGAGGAGCATCCCGATGCACTCTTCGCCTTTGGCAATGCCCCTACGGCATTGATGGAACTGTGCGAGCTCATACGCAAGGGCAAGGCCCATCCTGCCGGCATCATTGCAGCTCCTGTAGGCTTCGTGCATGTATGCGAGTCGAAACACATGGTGAAGCCTTTCAAGGATATTCCCAAAATCATTGTTGAGGGTCGCAAGGGCGGCAGCAACCTCGCCGCTACGCTTTGCAATGCCATCCTGACGTTTGACGACGCAGCGCAACTGAAACCCGGACGCGACCTATAATCATTTGAAACAACGAATTACACCAATTTACGAATCTATGCAGCACTTTGTTGTCATCGGCATCACGGACCATCCGCAGCCTTGGTTTCCACCAGAGGTGTTAGCCGTCATCAAGAACGGAAGGGTGTTCTCGGGTGGCAAGCGCCATCATGAGATTGTGGCATCCTTGCTGCCAGACGGTGCGGAATGGATAGACATCACAGTGCCGTTGGATGACGTCTTTGAGCGATACCGAAGTCTTGGCGACAAGACTGCCGAGCATCCTTTAGTGGTCTTCGCCAGCGGCGACCCGCTGTTCTTTGGCTTTGCCAATACCATCAGGCGCAAGATGCCGGAGGCAGAGGTCGTGGTTTATCCCACCTTCAACTCCCTGCAGATGCTGGCCCACAAGTTGGTGATGCCTTACCACGACATGCGCATTGTCTCGCTCACAGGCCGTCCCTGGCCGGAATTCGACAGCGCATTGATTGAAAGAGCATCCAAGATAGGCGTCCTCACGGACCGCGAACATACACCCGCCACCATTGCCCGGCGTATGCTGGATTACGGCTACACCTATTATAATATGCACGTCGGAGAGCACTTGGGAAACCCGGAGCGTGAGAAAATAACGACACTATCACTCGAAGAAGCCGCAAAGACGGAATACGCCATGCCCAACTGCGTGATACTCGACGGAAAAACCGTCGAGCACAAGGGGCTTTACGGTATTCCTGACAGTGCGTTTGCACTCCTGGACGGCAGAGAGAAAATGATTACCAAGATGCCCATCCGGCTCTTGACGCTCCAAGCCCTCGAACTGCCCCAACGACAGGTGTTCTGGGACATCGGCTTCTGCACGGGAAGCGTCTCCATCGAGGCCCGCCTGCTATTTCCCCATGTTCAGATAGAAGCCTTCGAGATCAGGCCTGAATGCGAAACCATCATCCAAGAGAATGCCCGTCGCTTTGGTGCGCCAGGCATTGGCATACATATCGGTGACTTCCTTGCCACGGACATCTCCGGACTTCCTCGTCCTGATGCCGTCTTCATCGGTGGACACGGGGGTCGTCTGAAAGACATCATGGCGAAAGCCCTGACGGTTATGACTGCCGACGGTGTGATGGTGCTTAACAGCGTGGTAGCCCCCAAGGTACTTATCGACAGCCACCGTCTCTGGGATGAAGCATGCGCAGAACTGGGACTGCGGCAAGAACCGCCGACAAGCATACAACTTAACGACAATCATCCAATAACGATACTAAAATGCAGAAGATAGCGATTCAGCAAGAGCAGAGCCAAGCCAACTTGGACTCTGCCGAGCGTGAGCTATCTCGACCCAAGGTCAAGATAGCCATCATACAGGTGAGCGAGGCCGGCAGCGAGATAGCCGCTACGCTGAAACACCAGCTGGGTGCCGTAACCATTCAGCGCACAGCTGTTGGCAAGGAATGGAAAAAGCAGGATGCCTTCGTATTCATCGGAGCCATGGGCATCTGTGTCAGGACGATAGCGCCCTATATCCAGGACAAGCACGAAGACCCTGCCGTGGTCTGTGTCGACAGTCTTGGCAAGCATGCAGTAGCCGTGCTCTCAGGACATGTAGGCGGTGCCAATGAACTGACGCGCCAGATTGCAGCGCTGACGGGTGCCCGAGAGGTCATCACCACCCAGAGCGACAATGCCGGACTATGGGCGCTCGACACTTTTGAGAAACGTTTCGACTGGCCTGTTGCCAGCGACATCGACGACATGAACGACTGCATCTTCGCCTTCGTCAATCGCAAGCCCACAGCCCTGTTGTTGGAGGCTCGTGACGAAGGTACCGACTACCTGGAGTCGACGAAGCCTGACCATGTTACCATCATCAACGACATCAGCGAGGCCGACCCTCGCAAATACAAGCTGCTCATCACCGTGTCGCCCTTTATGCGCCATGCGCCAGAGGGCATGCTCGAACTGCATTTCGTGCCGATGGTAGGCACCGTTGGCTTTGGCCTGGCTCATCATCCTGACGACTACGAATGTATCTACGACGAGATAGACGAGGCTTTCGCCCGTCGCGGCATCCTGCCTTGTGCACACAAGTATTGTACCATCGACGTGAAAGAGGGCGAGGAGTTCTGCGTGATGCTCGAAGAGGAATACGACGAAGAGGTCGTCTTTTTTACTGCCGACGAACTTGCAGCTGTCGATGTTCCCAATCCCAGCGAGACTGTCGCCAAACACGTGGGTACTCCCAGTGTCTGCGAAGCGGCAGCCATTCTTGGCTCCAACAATGGCAAACTCATCATTCCCAAGGTGAAGGGCAAGAACTGGACCGCCGCCCTCGCCATCGACAGTAAGCATCTACAGACCCACCCCCAGCCCCTCCCTGCGAGGGAGGGGAGTGGTTACTCACAAGACGAAAAAGACGCGGAAAAGCATTCTACTCCCCTCCCTCACAGGGAGGAGCAAGGTGGTGGGTCTATAGAAATCGTCGGTGCCGGCCCTGGCGACCCTGACCTTGTCAGCGTCCGGGGCAGGAAGATGCTGGAGCAGGCCGACCTTATCTTATATGCCGGTTCCCTCGTCCCCAAAGCCCTGACCGAGTGCCACAAACCGGGTGCTGTGGTGCGCTCCTCTGCCGACATGAACCTTGAAGAGCAATGCGCCCTGATGAAGGAGCACTACGACAAAGGGCACTTCATCGTCCGTCTGCATACCGGCGACCCCTGCATCTTCGGAGCCATACAGGAGCAGATGGCTTTCTTCGATGCCAACGGTATGGACTACCATATCACCCCGGGCATATCGTCGTTCCTCGCTGCCGCTGCCGAGTTGCGTTCGCAGTTTACCATTCCTGAGCGCACACAGACCATCATCCTCACCCGTGGCGAAGGCCGCACACCCATGCCCGAAAAGGAACAGCTGCACCTGTTGGCCCGTAGCCAGAGCACCATGTGCATCTTCCTCTCTGCGTCCATCGTCGACGACGTACAGCGCGAACTCCTACAGGAATACCCCGAGGACACGCCCGTTGCCGCCTGCTATCACCTCACATGGCCTGACCAGCGCATCTATCGCGGTGTTCTGAAAGACCTCGCCAAGATAGTCCACGACAACCACCTCACCCTCACTACCATGCTCGTCGTAGGCGAGGCCATCGACAACCGTCAAGGTCTTTCCGCCCTTTACGACAAGCACTTCACCCACCTCTTCAGACAAGGCGACGCTTCATGATATTGGTATTCGGGGGAACGACGGAAGGGCGCAAAGCTGTGGAGGTGCTGGAAGAGGCGGGCAATGCCTACTATTACAGCACCAAGACAGGTGAGCAAGATATCACCCTGCATCATGGCCAGCGCATTGACGGTGCTATGGATGCAGAGGCAATGCGACGGTTCTGTCAGAAGCACGACATACGACTAATCGTGGATGCTGCCCATCCCTTCGCCTTACGACTGCATGAGACAATAGCCGATGTGGCGGCTGGTTTGCAGATTGCCGTCATCCGCTACGAGCGCATCTATCCTCCGCGAGACCCCGACATCACATGGATTGACGATTACGCCGACATCATAGCATCGGACTTACGCGGACTTACGCTGTTGGCAACGACTGGTGTTCAGAGCATCAGTAAACTGAAGTGGTTGGAGTCAAAGGGCGTCAAGGTCATCTATCGCATTCTGAATCGCGAGAGCAGCATTTTGTCGGCCCACCAGCAGGGAGCCAGCGATGACCAGTTGTGCTATTATGAGGATGATTGCCTGCCCGATGCTGATGCCATTCTCCTCAAGGAAAGCGGAATCAGCGGTGGTTTTGTCGGGAAGGTTTCAGCTGCCCGCAAGAAGGGTATGCGTATCATCGCCCTCAAGCGACCGGATATGACGCAGCGGATTGCTTCGCCACACTCTCATGGAGAGAACCGCCCCCGCTGTGTAACCCGCTGTGTCAACGGCCCCTATGGTCTGCGCCGTGCTGTTGAGAGACTGCTGCCGGACTTCTTCCCCTTGCATAGTGGGCTGACGACGGGAACGTGTGCCACTGCGGCAGCCATTGCCGCGACCCGTCGGCTGCTCTATGGCGAGACGCCGGCAGAGGTCCCTGTGACATTGCCCAATGGCGAAACGCTCAGTGTTGCCGTCGGTTTTGCCGACGGCCATGCCTACTGCATCAAGGAAGCTGGCGACGACCCGGACGTGACAAATGGCATCGAAATCCGAGCCACTGCGACTCATAGTGATTCGCACCACCCACTTGTCGAAATCTCTGCTGGCGAGGGTGTGGGGCGCTTTACGCTGCCGGGCTTCGACTACCCTCCGGGCGAGCCTGCCATCAACAAAGGCCCCCGCGAAATGATGCGTGCCAACATCAAGGAAAATGTAAAGATCACCATCAGCGTGCCTAACGGCGAAGAAATAGCCAAGCGAACCTTCAATCCCCGCTTAGGCATTGAGGGCGGCATCTCGATTATTGGCGTCTCGGGCATCGTGAAGCCATTCTCGGAAGAAGCTTTCATCGACAGCATCCGCAAATGCGTCAAGGTGGCCTTGGCCAGCGGCACCGACCGCATCGTCATCAACAGTGGTGGCAAGAGTGAGCGTTTTGTCAAGGCCCTCTACCCCACTCTGCCTCAGCAGGCCTTCGTGGAATACGGCAACTACATCGGCGAAACCCTGAAAATCATCGACGCCCTCGCACCGCTCCACCCGCCGCTTCGGGTGACCCTTGGCGTGATGCTGGGCAAGGCCGTCAAGTTAGCTGCCGGGAATCTGGACACCCATAGTCGTAAGACGACGATGGACAAGGTGTTTATCCAGCAGATGCTACAGGAGGCAGGCATCAGCATCGACATCAGCGACATGACGCTGGCCCGTGAGCTGTGGGAGCGCATCCCCGAATGCGGACGTACTCCTTTTGCCCATGTGGTCATCCGCCATTGCGCCCAGCATTGTACTCCCCTGCTGCCCCACGGCGAACTGACTATTCTGCTGATTGACGACGACGGAACAATACACTCGCTATGACCGGGGCACCAACGAGTGCCGTGACGCTGTTGACGGGCAACGCTCCCTCGAATCCGGGCATGCGGGCGATGAAGTTGCAAAGCAATGCTAGCGCTGCACCGCACAATGCGGTGGCGGGCATCAGGATGCGGTGGTCGCTGGTGCGGAAAATGGCACGCGCCAGGTGCGGAACAGCCAGACCGATAAACATAACGGGACCGCAATAGGCCGTGACGATAGCCACGAGCACACCGCTGGAAATGATGACCAGCATACGACTGCGGCGGATGTTCAGACCCAGGTTGGCGGCATAGCGGTCGCCGAGCAGCATCAGGTTCATGTCCTTCACCAGCAGGCAGGCCAGCGGCAGCAGGATACACATCAGCACGATGAACAGCACCATCTCGTCGCCGGAGACCCGGCTGAAGGAGCCCAGTCCCCATACCACGAAAGCCTTCACGTCCTCCTCGGGCGACAGGAACTTCAGCACGCCGATGATGGCGTTGGCTAAGTAGCCTATCATCACACCTATGATTAACAAAGTGACGTTGCCCTTCACCTTCTGCGAAATCCAGAGTATCAGCGACAGCACAGCCAAGGCTCCGACGATGGCAGCAATGCTCATGGCTGCCTCACCCAGGTATCCGAGGCGACTCAGCGCTACACCGCCTAACTGTCCCGACAGCAGGACGACGAAAGCCACGCCCAATGCCGAGCCGTTGGATATGCCCAGCACGGAGGGACCTGCCAGCGGATTGTGGAATACCGTCTGCATCTGCAGTCCGCTGACGGCGAGTCCTGCCCCGGCAACGATGGCCGTGAGTGCCTGCGGCAGGCGACTGCTGATGACGATGTTCGTCCAAATCTCGTTGTCGTTGGCTCCGCACAGGATGCGGCAGACCTCTACTACGGGAATGCGTACTGTGCCGAGCAGGAGATTGACCACCAGCAGGACGGCAATGGACATGAGTAAGACGATAAACTTCGGAGCTTTCATGTTATTTGAGCAGTCTGTAGTAGGTCGGCTCGTAGTCGGCACCGACTAATTCGGGATGGAAGATGGCGACGAAGTCCTTCAGCAGCACGTCAGGTTGGACGGGGGTTATCTCGTAGTACGGCTGTTGCTTCATGTTGCAATAGATGACCTTCCGTTCCTTGAAGGCCTTGAACAACTCGTTGCGGGGCTCGCTGGCTTTGAGGGCTTCATACGAGAAGTCGCCCTGGTAGCTGTTCAGGATGCGCCAGTAGTCGGCATCGGCCGAGAGGGCGTACATCTTCTCAAACTCCAAATTTTCGCCGCTGGTCTCGTCGTCGTTGATGACGTAGTCGGCACCGGCATCGCGAAAGATTTGTGCCAGATAGTTCTTGCCGCCCACGGCATGCCAGTTGCCATAGTGCATCTCGCCGCTGGTGACGGTGGGACGGGTCGATACCTTGCTGGCCTTTTCCTTCAAGTCGTTATAGCGCTTCTCGATACCTGCGAACACCTCGCTGGCCTCACGCTCCTTGCCGACGAACATACCCACCAGCTTAATCCACTCCGCCTGTCCCAGCGGGTCCAGTTCCTTATAGCCCAGATGCGGTACCAGCGTGATACCGGTCTCCTTGATGGCATCGTAGCCGCCGCGCTTCGAGGGCGAGATGAAGATGACGTCAGGGTTGGCGGCAAGCACCAGTTCGGTGTCGAACTCGCCCTCCATGCCAATCTTCACCATCTTGCCGTCCTTCACGCGCTGCAGGATGTCCTTGTTGAACAGATTCTTCGTACCCGTGATGCCCTTCACCACATCGTGGGCGTCGAGCACGGTGAAGTTCGACAACTGCAGGGCCGTCATGCAGATGGTGCTCTTGATGGGCACGCGTATCTTCGTATAGCCGCCGGGTACCTCAACATCGTCGGCGTGCACCAAGGCGAAGTGTTCGTGCTTGCCGACATCCACCAGACGGATGTCGCCCGAGTCGCGTACACTAAAGCCCTTGGCATATTTCACTTCGATGGTGACGATACTGTCAGTAGTTTCTCCGTTCGTTTCTTGTGACTTGGCACTTTTCCCTTCACAGGCACAAAGCAGGACGGCGATGATGACGAAAAAGGATAGTTTCTCCATTGTTTTATCATGATTTAAGTATTTCGTATATTCGTTCGATGTCTACATGCTGGCGAACGTGATCAGCCAGTTTGTTATACTGTTCATCCTTGAATGCAGCCAGACTTTGTACGGGCCTGGAATCGTGCGACATATCCTGAAGCAGGTGCTCAATGACGGGGGCGTTGTCGAGGAAGCCGTGGATATAGGTGCCGATGCAATGGTCGCCCATAACGACTCTCTCACCTTCCACCTCTATGCCCTCACCACTATAGGACACGCCCTGATGTATCTCATAGCCCTGACAAGTCTGTCCGTTGAATTGGAAGGTGACCTGACGGGTCGTCTTTTCGGCAGTCATCGTGGTATGGACGGGCAGAATGCCGAGACCGGGCAGGCTCATCACCGTGCCCTCTATGCCGTCGGGGTCGCTGACGGTCTGACCCAGCATCTGATAGCCGCCACAGATGCCGATGACCATCTTGCCGTCACGATGGGCCCGCCGGATAGCCTGGGCACAACCGTTGCGGCGCAATTCCAGAAGGTCGTCAAGCGTCGACTTCGTACCTGGCAGGATGATGATGTCGGCTTGCTGGATGTCGGAAGTGTTGTTGGTGTAGAAGAGGTTGGCACGAGGGTCGCGCTCCAGGGTATCGAAGTCGGTATAGTTGCTGATATGGCGCAACAGCACCACGGCAACATTCACCTTGCCCTCGGCCAGTTGGCGGCGCTTCTGCTCCAGGGCAACACTGTCTTCCTCGTCGATGAATATATCTTTATAATAAGGTATCACGCCCAGCACGGGCACGCCGCAAATCTCCTCCAGCATCTTCCTGCCGCTGTCGAAGAGACGCATGTCACCACGGAACTTGTTGATGATGACGCCCTTGATGAGCTGGCGGTCCTCGGGCGACTGCAACATGATGCTGCCATAGACGGAGGCAAAGACGCCGCCGCGGTCGATGTCACCCACCAGAATGACGTCAGCCTGCGCATGACGCGCCATCGACATGTTCACCAGGTCGCGGTCTTTCAGATTGATCTCGGCAATGCTCCCCGCTCCCTCCATCACAATGGGATTGTAGCGCGAGGCCAGCCGGTCGAAAGCATCGCAGACCTCCTTGCGGAAATCTATTTCCCTTCCCCTCTGCGAGAAATTAGGGGTAGGCTTCCAATAGTTGTAGGCGTCCTTGTTGCCTATGGGTTTTCCGTTGAGCACCACCTGAGAGGTATGGTCGGAACTCGGCTTCAGCAACAGCGGGTTCATGTCGGTATGGCAGGGAATCCCTGCCGCCTCGGCCTGGACAGCCTGGGCACGTCCTATCTCCAGTCCCTCAGGCGTGGCATAGCTGTTGAGCGCCATGTTTTGTGCCTTGAAAGGTGCGGGATGGTAGCCGTCCTGCCGGAAGATGCGACAGAAGGCAGCAGCGACGATGCTCTTGCCGACATCGCTCCCCGTTCCGGCAAACATCACCGGATGTAAATATCTCTCATTCATCGAATGTCATATCGTAAACTTCAAACTTCAAAATACAAATGCGTATAGCTCGCCAGCACATTCTTATAACGGAAAACGGGCGTGTTGACCGCCTCGCCCTTGGCATTATACACCTGGGTAACCGATGGCGGCACCTCGCCCAAGAATTGCGTATAGTGGAACTCATGGCCTCTATACTCCTTCCCGTCGAGCACGAAGCGGCGATAGCCTAATGAAAGCTTGCGGTCTCGCTCACGAGCCGTTATCCGATAAGGCAGAACGCCACACATCGCATACGCTCCGTCGTCCGTCACAATGCTCTGGCAGAGATACATCATTCCTCCACACTCAGCAATGATTCTTCCCCCCCCTTCGGCATAGTCCCTGATAGCCTTACGGCATGCCTCGTTGTTCACCAGTGCCTCCAGATGCTTCTCTGGATAGCCGCCCGGCAGATAGAGCAAGCCGACGTCCTCGAACGAGGGCACATCGTGCTCCGGGTCAAAAAAGCGTGCCCCTGCAAAACTGTCTATCGTCTCCTGGTAGATAAAGGAGAACGACTCCTGATTGCGCGCTATGAGATATGCTGATTTCATGCTGCAAAGATAATCAATTTATTCGACACGGCAAAGGATGTCCAAACCTTTTTGAGGGATACGGCAAAGCGAATAGTTAAAATATTATAAATACTCGGAGCATTCTCTATTCTTTATACTTTTATATAAATAAAAAGTAGTACCTTTGCAGCCGATTTAGTCCGTGGTGGCTCAATGAAGTTGTTGCACGAGGCAGCACGCCATGCGGAAAAACCCGTTAAACAATTAATAAACAACAATGTACGCAATTGTAGAAATCAACGGTCAGCAGTTTAAGGTTGAAGAGGGCAAGAAGCTCTTCGTAAACCACATAAAGGATGTGGAAGCCGGTAAAACTGTTGAATTCGACAAGGTACTGCTTGTCGACAATGAAGGTTCAGTACAGGTAGGCGCACCCACCGTAGCAGGTGCAAAGGTAGTATGCGAAGTGGTTAATCCGCTCGTAAAGGGTGAGAAGGTCATCGTGTTCAAGATGAAGCGTCGCAAGGACTCTCGCAAGAAGAACGGTCACCGTCAGCAGTACACCCAGGTAGAAGTTAAATCAGTAATCGCTTAAAACGTAGGAGGAACAAGAAATGGCACATAAAAAAGGTGTAGGTAGTTCTAAGAACGGACGCGAGTCAGCAGCTCAGCGACTTGGCGTTAAGATTTTCGGCGGTCAGAAG
>Ga0247611_10003645_pt1 | contig 22505 bp, 19 predicted proteins | sample 177DNAGHGhighgp2_FD_192422 | JGI IMG/M metagenome (GOLD analysis project Ga0247611, IMG submission 192422) | Sheep rumen microbial communities from Palmerston North, Manawatu-Wanganui, New Zealand - 1770 DNA GHGhigh gp2 | ecosystem: Host-associated > Mammals > Digestive system > Stomach > Rumen... | reverse complement strand
CTGCCTACGCCTATGCCATCAATAATCTGCAGGATCGCGGTTCTTTCTTCATTGACCCACAGGACGAAGTATATGCCGGACAGGTAGTAGGTGAACACGTTCACGACAATGACCTCGTTGTGAATGTTTGCAAAGCAAAACAGCTTACAAACATGCGTGCTTCAGGCTCCGACGAGAAGGTACGCATCATCCCCCCCATCGTATTCTCTCTCGAAGAGGCCCTCGAATATATCAAGGAAGACGAATATGTAGAGGTGACACCTAAGTCAATGCGTCTGCGCAAAATCATTCTTGACCACCTCGAACGAAAGCGACACGCAAGACAAGAGCAGAACTAATGTGTCTGTAATCTGTAATGCTTTCATATTATTCATAAAGGTAAAACATTCTTTCCATCATTTGCCACTTTTCGTCGCTGGTAGCCCCTTCGGCACATTGTTGGAACATAGCCATATAGTCCTCCCACTCCTGCTGACGCGGCAGTGTGGCAAGTCGAGTCATAGCCTTATCCCAATCGAAATCGAGCGGAGTGTCCACTATCATCACCAACCGTGTACCAAGAATATAAAGTTCCATCTCAAGGATACCTACTTCACGAATACCATCGCGAATCTCCTTCCACGATTCCTCGCGACTATGACGCCGACGATATTCGGCAATCAATGCCGGATCGTCCTTCAGGTCCATCGTCTGGACATATCTCTTAACGGGCACCCCGTGCTGCTTCTGTACAAAACCTTCTGTCATCTTTAATTCCTATATCTTAATTTATATGTACAATAACCATATATTGTGATGCAAACAAAACAGATGAAGGGCAAAAGGAACGATACATTAACGGCAGGCCAACCGAAGATTACCTTCTGGTCGATGAGATGTCCCTGAAGAGGAGGCATCAGTGCTCCCCCCACAATGGCCATAACCAGAAATGCAGCACCTAAGGATGTATCCTCACTACGAACATTCTCAAGGGCAATGCCGTAGATGCTTGGGAACATGATGGACATAAACAGGCTGATGCCAACCAAACTATACAAACCATAGATTCCATCGATACAAATAGCTCCGAGGGTACACAAAGATGCTCCCACTCCAAATAGTGCCAACAAACGACGCTGGTTTACCCACTTCATAATGTATGTTCCAATGAAACGTCCCGACAAAGCTAAAGACATTGCCAGAATATTGTAGCGCTGAGCCGTAGCCTTATTGATACCGAGACGATCGGCATATTGAATTATAAAAGTCCATACCATAATCTGTGCCGCAACATATAGTACCTGCGCTCCAACACCATAACGATATGTAGAGTTGTGCCACAAGCGAGAGAGTGTAGTACGCGCACTGGTCTTACCGTCTTGTTCTCCCTTCAAAGAAGGCATCTTAGTAAGTGCAATGATAATGAACATCACCAACACCACCAAGCCTATTGCCACGTAAGGGTCACGGATTACAGCTAAGTCGTGAAGCCGGATATTAGCCTTCTCTGCCTCGCTAAGTCCGTGAAAGATTACCTGTCCGGTAGCATCGCGCTTATCCGATATAAGATTGGGCAGGACTATAAACGAGGCTACGGCCATACCCGACAGTGAGCCCACAGGATTGAAGGCTTGCGCCAAGTTCAATCGGCGTGTTGAATTGCTTTTGTCTCCTAACGACAGTATGAAGGGATTGGCACTGGTCTCGAGAAAGGCCAGTCCGAAGGTCAGGATGTAAAGCGATACACAGAAGAATGTGAACTCCTGGAACTGAGCCGCAGGTATGAAAAGGAAGGCACCAACTGCATAGAGTCCGAGACCAATAAGCACTCCAACCTTGTAACTGTATTTGCGGATGAATAAAGCCGCAGGTACTGCCATTGTGGCATAACCGCCATAGAAAGCGAACTGCACCATTGAGGCCTTAGCCGCCGAAATCTCCATTAACGTCTGAAAAGCCGCCACCATAGGATTCGTAATATCATTGGCAAAGCCCCACAATGCAAAAAGCGTAGTGACAAGGATGAAGGTTAGGAGATATTTCCTCTCAACAAGAACCCCACCCCTTTTCCCCTCCCGAGTGAGGGGCGTAGCCCTATTTTTAGATTGTGAATTATTCATCATATTTTTTCAAATATACTCCCTCCCCTCGGGGAGGGATTGGGGAAGGGGTTTTATTTGTAAATAGGTCCGAAGTTCTGACAGGCACGGTAGTCTGCACCCTCCTTATCCATACCGAAAGCGTTCCAAGCAGCGGGACGGAAGATATCTGCGTCCTTTACATTGTGCATACATACGGGGATGCGAAGGATTGAGCAGAGTGTGATTAGATCGGCACCGATGTGACCATAAGCAATGGCTCCATGATTGGCACCCCAACAGTTCATAACACTATAGACATCCTTGAAGCAGTCCTTCGACGCATCGAGACGAGGTACGAACCATGTAGTTGGCCAAGTGGGGTCTGTACGTTTGTCGAGAATATCGTGAGTTTTCGGGTCGAGTTCTACTGTCCAACCTTCAGCCAGCTGTAACACAGGACCGAGACCTGCTACCATGTTCACACGCATCATAGTCATAGGCATACCACCCTTAGTTACAAAGTGCGACGAGTATCCACCACCACGGAAGTAATCACGGTCGGCAGGCATCCAGCTGGTAGCCTTCAAACAAGCTTCTGCATCAGCATTGGTGATATTCCAAGGTTCCTTCATCGTGGGCTTGCCATCGGCATCGGTCATTGCGCCTGTAGCATCAAGGGTAGTTGCACCGCTATTAATAAGATGTATAAAACCTTGAGCTGACAAACCGCTCAGCACAGTTCCAGTGACACGTTTCACGGCTTCTGGACTCCAGTATGTACGAATGTCTGAGAACATCACGCCACGATTGGTAAGCAGATGACCAAAGAGCATTGAAAGACCGTTGAGGAAGTCATTCTCGGTGGCTAAAACATCAGCCTCGCGTACGCCATTCCAGTCGAATGAGGTGCATAACATAGATTCAGGGAAGTCGAAATTAGGACGATAATCTGTCCACTGACGCTGACCCTGTACACCACCGAAGAGAGCATTGTGCCCTAGAGCCTCCTCTTTATATCCCATTTCCAAAAGTTTCGGATTACCATGCATCAGGTCGCGGATAATCATCATCGTCTTCACTGTGAATTCCCAGTCCTGATCCTTCTCCTCACGATTCTTGCCTTTACCCTTACCGTTGAAGGTTGTCATAGGAGTACCGGGAAAGAGCGGACGGTCCTCGTTGTAATCGTGACCTTCCTGTGGCTTGCAGTATTTCTCAACCCACGCCATTGCCTTCTTGAACTCCTCTGGATCGAAGATGTTGAAATCGACACGACGCAAGATTTCCACGAGAGAAACATACTCTGTACGCATACCCAAATAGTGCTGCAGGAAGTCGGCATCTACGATGGAGCCTGCAATACCCATACAAGTATTGCCCAATGACAGGTAGCTCTTGCCTTTCATCGTGGCTACGGCTTGTGCTGCTCGCGCAAAGCGCAGAATCTTCTCTGCCACATCGGCAGGTATGTTGTTGTCATTAATATCTTGTACATCATGACCATATATTCCAAAAGCCGGCAATCCCTTTTGGGCATGAGCGGCTAAGACGGCAGCCAGATACACAGCCCCTGGACGCTCAGTTCCGTTGAAGCCCCAAACTGCCTTGGGATAGTGAGGGTTCATATCCATAGTCTCAGAGCCATAGCACCAGCAACTGGTGACAGTAATAGTGGAACCTACGCCCTCGCGCTCGAACTTCTCTGCGCAGGCAGCACTTTCTGCCACACGACCGATAGTTGTGTCTGCTATAACACACTCGACAGGAGAGCCGTCTCCGTTACGAAGGTTCTTGGTTATCAACTCGGCAACAGCCTTTGCAAGGCACATTGTTTTCTCTTCGAGGCTTTCACGGACGCCACCTTGGCGACCATCAATGGTCGGACGAATGCCAATTTTGGGGTAGTTTTTCATGAGGTTTAATATTTAATTGTTAAGTATTATTCCATGTCAACCGCATGGCTGGGCCTATGATTTCCTGTACATCCTTTACCAACTGCCAGTCTATGGGTTCATCCACATATTCCAGATTGCGACGGACATTATCGGGATTTGCCGATGAAAACAATGTCGTAGGCACGCGAGGATTGCAGACAGCAAACTGCATAGCCAATTTCTCTATGGGGTAACTCTTCTGGTTACAATATTCCGTAGCCTTGCGACAAGCCTCAACCAAAGGCTTTGGTGCCGGATGCCAATCTGGTGCTCCCCGACTGGAAAGAAGTCCCATGCTGAGCGGTGAGGCATTGATGAGTCCGATGCCGTGCTGCTCAAAGTAATCGAGATAATCAGCTAATGCATCATCGCACAGACAATAATGACAGAAGTTCAGAACTGTCTCAACAGTACCATCTGGAGTATGGTCAATCACCCAACGCAGGTTTTCTAACTGCAGGTCTGTGATACCAACATGACTTACCACACCCTTCTCCTTGAGTTCCACCAAAGCTGGCAATGTTTCCTCCGCCACTTTCTGCAAGCCATCGGGAAGCGAGGCCTGAAACTCTATGTCGTGGACGTGAATAAGGTCAATATGTTCTACTCCCAGTCGGTCCATACTTTCATAGACACTCTCCTGAGCACGTTTACCACTATAATCCCAAGTGTTCACGCCATTCTTGCCGTAACGGCCTACTTTTGTAGAGAGGATATATTTGTCGCGAGGAATCTGTCGCAGAGCTTTGCCCAATACAGTCTCAGCCTTATAATGACCATAATAGGGCGAAACATCTATAAGGTTCATACCTCCATCTATGGCCGTATACACAGCCTCAAGAGCTCTTCCCTCATCAATATCATGAAAGACTCCTCCCAAAGACGACGCGCCAAAACTAAGGGATGAAACACTCAAACCGGTCCTTCCAAGTATTCTTTTTTCCATGGTTGATTCAATATGCAGGGCAAAGATAACAGAAATTGAATAAAAAAGCAAACAACAGGACACAAAAAAGCCCCGACAGCCACAATGACTGCCGGGAACATTTTCGTTTCTCCCCTTCCCTTCGGGAGGGGGATAGGGGGTAGGCCTCTTACATCATGCCACCCATACCACCCATGCCTGGGTTGCCCATAGGCATTTCGGGCTTATCCTCCTTAGCGTCGCAGATTACGCACTCTGTGGTGAGGAACATACCTGCGATAGAGGCTGCATTCTCCAGAGCTACACGGGTAACCTTTGCTGGATCGATAATACCGCTGGCTTTCAGGTTTTCATACTTGTCGGCACGAGCATTGTAACCATAATCATCCTTACCGTTACGAACCTCGTTCACAACAACGCTGCCTTCCAGACCTGCATTCTCGACAATCTGACGCAGAGGCTCCTCAATAGCACGACGGATAATCTGAATACCTGTCTGCTCATCGGCATTCTCACCCTTCAGTGTTTCCAAAGCCTTCTGAGCACGGATGTAAGCTACACCACCACCAGGGATAATACCCTCCTCGATTGCAGCGCGAGTAGCGCACAAAGCATCGTCAACGCGATCCTTCTTTTCCTTCATCTCGACCTCACTGGGAGCACCTACATAAAGAACTGCTACGCCACCTGCCAATTTGGCAAGGCGCTCCTGCAGCTTCTCCTTATCGTAGTCGCTGGTGGTATTTGCTATCTCGTTCTTAATCTGATTGATGCGGTCCTTGATGAGCTCGCTCTGACCATGACCGTTCACAATTGTGGTGTTATCCTTTGATACGGTCACTTTGTCACTCGAACCAAGCATCTCAATAGTTGCCTGCTCCAGTTTCAGACCAGTATCCTCGCTGATTACCAAGCCACCTGTCAATGTTGCAATATCCTGCAGCATAGCCTTGCGGCGATCGCCGAAGCCAGGAGCCTTGACAGCACAAATCTTCAACTGTGTACGCAGACGGTTGACTACCAATGTAGTAAGAGCCTCGCTTTCAACATCCTCAGCAATAACCAACAGAGGACGACCGGTCTGTACAGCAGGCTCCAGGATAGGCAGGAAATCCTTCAGGTTAGAAATCTTCTTGTCATAGATAAGGATGTAGGGATTCTCCATCACACACTCCATCTTCTCTGTGTCTGTAACGAAGTAGGGAGACAGATAACCGCGGTCGAACTGCATACCTTCTACAACACCGATGGTTGTGTCGCGGCCCTTAGCCTCCTCAATGGTAATAACACCGTCCTTGCTGACCTTGCCCATGGCATCTGCCAACAGTTTACCAATTTCGGGGTCGTTGTTAGCACTTACGGTAGCAACCTGCTCTATCTTCTGATAGTCGCTACCAACCTGCTCCGACATCTTCTTGATTTCACTTACAACAGTACCAACAGCCTTGTCAATACCACGCTTAAGGTCCATAGGATTGGCACCAGCAGCAACATTGCGCAAGCCCTCACGAACGATAGCCTGAGCCAATACAGTTGCAGTTGTTGTACCATCACCTGCATCGTCACCTGTCTTAGAGGCTACACTCTTAACAAGCTGTGCACCAGCGTTCTGGAAAGCATCAGCCAGTTCCACCTCCTTAGCTACGGTAACACCGTCCTTAGTAATCTGAGGAGCACCGAATTTCTTTTCGATAATCACATTGCGACCCTTCGGACCGAGGGTTACTTTAACAGCATTTGCCAACTGGTCCACACCCTGCTTCATCAGGTCGCGAGCCTCAAGATTGAATTTAATATCTTTTGCCATAATACTTCTAAATTAAAAATTAAAAGTTAAGAATTAAAAATTATGCCAGGATGGCTACTACATCGCTCTGGCGCATGATGAGGTACTTCTTGCCCTCAAGCTCCAGTTCTGTACCGGCATACTTGCCATAAAGAACTTGGTCGCCAACCTTCAATACCATCTCTTCGTCCTTGGTGCCTTGACCAACGGCCTTAATTTCACCCTTCAGGGGCTTCTCCTTGGCGGTATCGGGAATGATGATGCCACCCACTGTTTTTGTCTCTGCAGGTGCGGGCTCAATGAGCACGCGGTCTGCTAATGGTTTAATGTTCATGACTTTGATTTAATGATTTAGTTATTTAATAATTTCATGATTCTTTTCACCAAATCCATCAACAAAGAGCGTGCCAAAGATGAAAATATGTTGATTCAAATGCACTTTTTCTTCACTGAGCTTTTATCTTTTCACATTATTAACTATCTTTGTGGCGGTATGCGTGCACCATGAAAGACAAAATCTATTGGACAAACGCTATAGCCTATGTCATTATATTCTTAGGAGTATGGACTGGGTTGGTATTATTCCCCGTGAAGTCGAGCGATATGTTCGACCTTATACCTTTTGATATCAATGATTTTGTCAACATCCTTACCTCCCTACTCTTTACCCTGTTTGTATGGCTTACCGCACGTCTTGCCCGCATAGGTCGAACTGTATGGGGAGTGCTTGCAACCGCTGCTTTCATCCTTTTGTTCTGTCCAGGTGAAGAGATATTCTTCGATCGCGATGAGGCTGCGCTGACAGAACTTTCCTCACAATGCATCGTACCTTTTTTTATTTCGCAGTACAATCGTGTCAGTCAGAAAGAGCTTCACAAGTGGCATTTCCTGATGCTCCTTATGGGCATATTCTGTAGCTACACCCACAATGGTATTACAATTCCACTATGTTGCGCCTTCGTGTGGCTTGCCTTCCAACGTCGTGAACGTTTCTTCCGTCAGGCATGCTGGCCTATGGTCTTTGGTGTAATCATTGGCACTGGTTTAAGTCTCTATCAGAAGTGGGACGACAGTTTGACAGCTACTGCCGACCTTGAAGTAATGAGCACCGTCACCAGCATTGCCCTAAAGACATTGTGGGAGACAAAGGTGTTCGTCTTATCTATTGTCCTGTCAATATATCTGACATCACAGCGTTCAGGTCGCAAGATACTTCGTCATATAGCTCGTCGCCACTATGTTTTGGCTCTGTGCGGAATCTTCTCGCTCCTGACTCTTCCTTTTGCTCCCCTTGGCATAGAAAACGCCGTAACTGGAGTTTGCTTCTTCTCTATGTTCTGGGTGTTGTTTATATTCCAATACTATGTAGAAAAATATCTTAACCATAAACTTTAATATTATGAAACAGTTTGAGAAAGTTGTGGGCCTCATCGATGCCCCGTTTACACCCTTCAAGCAGAATGGTGATGTGAATCTGGAACCTATTCCCGCCTATGCACAGATGTTGGCAAAGAACGGACTTAAGGGAGTATTCATCAATGGCTCCAGCGGTGAAGGCTATATGCTGACGAGCGAGGAGCGTATGCAGATTGCAGAAGCTTGGATGGCTGCAGCCCCCAAGGACTTCAAGGTTATCGTACACGTTGGTAGCTGCTGCGTTCGCGAAAGTCGTCGCATGGCAGAACATGCTCAGAAGATTGGTGCATGGGGCATAGGCGCTATGGCTCCTCCATTCCCAAAAATTGGTCGCATCGAAGAACTGGCAAAGTACATCGAGGAGATTGCCTGCGGTGCTCCCGACCTTCCTTTCTACTACTATCACATTCCTGCTTTCAACGGTGCCTTCCTGCCTATGGTAGAACTGCTTAAGGCTATGGACGGACGTGTTCCTAACTTTGCAGGTATCAAGTACACCTTCGAGAGTATCTATGAATACAACCAGTGCCGTCTCTATGGCAATGGCAAGTTCGATATGCTTCATGGTCAGGACGAGACCATCCTTCCTTCTTTGGCAATGGGTGGTGCACAAGGCGGTATTGGCGGCACCACGAACTACAACGGTCGCTGTCTGGTTGGCATCATCGAAGCCTGGAAGCAAGGTGACCTTGAGAAGGCTCGCGAGTTGCAGAACTATGCTCAGGCGGTCATCAATGTTATTGTTCACTTCCGCGGAAACATCGTGGGTGGCAAGCGCATCATGAAACTCATGGGACTGGACCTCGGTCCTAACCGCACTCCGTTCCAAAATGTAACCGACGAGGAAGAGAAGCGTCTGAAGGCCGAACTCGACGAAATTGATTTCTGGAACCACTGCAATGTGTTATAACATCCCCCACCCCTTACCCTCCCCGAGGGTAGGGAGTGGATACTGACATAAATTTTGTATATTTATATTATAATATGAAACAACACATGTGGCATAACTATATACGCCCCTCCCTCGGGAGGGGATTGGGGGTGGGGTTTTTGCTCCTCTGCCTCTCTTTGACGCTGACTGCACAGAACAAGCTTGAAATCGAAGCCCTTCCTTCCCACAATGTAGTGGGAGGTCAGGGTGTAGCTGCAGCTTTCAGCGGTCAGACCGGAGGAGATATTACCATTGCCGGTGGCTGCAACTTCCCTGAGATAGCAGCAGCCGAAGGCGGACAGAAGAAGTTCTACGACTCTGTGTGGTATCTGACCGAGAGCGGTTGGCACCAGCGCAAGTTCTCCCTGCCCTCGCCTGTAGCTTACGGAGCCAGTGTCAGCATTCCCGAAAAGGGTATCGTCTGCATCGGTGGCAACAATGGGAAAGAGATCCTGACGGATGTCTATCTATTGACGGAGAAGGGTGTGGAGATGTGGCAGTCCCTACCCAAGCCTGTCGAACAAGCCTCTGCGGCTTTCGATGGACAGTACATCTATCTCGTAGGCGGAAGTGAAAACGCTGGAGTCTGGCGCATGGAGCCTCCCGTGGTATCTGGGAAGCCTGCGGACGACAGTTATTGGGAATATATCGCCACAATGCCCGGAAGAGACCGTCTGCAACCCACTGCCGTGATTCAGAGCAACGGTCTCGACAATTCGCTCTTCGTGTTCGGCGGCTACGATCCAGAAACTGGCAAGATTGCCGAAGATGTACTGGAACTGAACCTGAAGACGATGGAATGGACCAGCCACAAGGGTAGTCAAGCAACTGTAGGCATGACCGCCACAACTTCCGGCTACAGTCACATACTTCTGTTCGGCGGTGTCAACAAAGACATCTTCGAAAAGGCTGTAAAGGGAGAGTTTGGCGAGGAATATCTGTCGCACCCTGCCCCTTGGTACCAGTTCAACCACGACATATTGGTTTACCACACCATCACCGACTCTTGGTACAGCATTCCTGGCTCTTCGCTGTTGGCTCGTGCTGGTGCAGGTCTCATCACTTTGGACGACAGTTATGTGCTTGCCGATGGTGAGAGCAAGCCAGGCATTCGGGCTTCAGAAGTGATGAAAGTACGCTTCATCCATTCCGTCAACTTCGGTGTGCTCAACTGGATAGTGCTTGTTGTCTATCTGATTGCTATGCTTGGCTTGGGCGTGTATTTCATGCGCCGCGAGGGCGGTTCGGACGATTTCTTCCGCGGAGGCGGTCGTGTTCCTTGGTGGGCAGCAGGTATCTCAATATACGCTACCATGCTTTCAGCCATCACCTACATGACTATTCCCGCTAAGGCCTATGCTACGAACTGGACTTACTACCCCATGCTCGTATGCATACTCATCGTGGGCTGGCCTGTAGTGAAGTATTATCTGCCATATTTCCGTAAACTGAACATCACGTCGGCCTATGAGTATCTGGAGCTGCGCTTTAATGCCTTCACACGCTTGATGGCTTCCAGTCTATTCATCATCTTCATGGTGGCTCGTATGGCTCTCGTGCTCTACTTGCCGTCACTGGCTCTGACTGCTGTAACAGGCATAGATATCTACCTGTGCATCGTGCTGATGGCTGTCATCACTATTATTTATTGTACGATGGGTGGTGTTGAAGCCGTTATCTGGGGCGATGTCATACAGGGTATCATCCTTGTTGGTGGCGCCTTCCTCGCTGCAGCCTGGCTGTGGGGAAATACAGAAGGTGGATTCTCGGGAGCCTTGCAACTGGCTATAGACAACGACAAGCTGCGCCTTTTCGAATGGAGCTGGGACTATCGTCGCGTTACCGTATGGGTAGCCATTCTGGGCGGTGGACTTGCCAACAACCTCATCTCCTACACATCGGACCAGACGGTAATTCAGCGTTATCTCACCACTAAGGACATGAATGCCGCCAAGCAGGGTATCTGGATGAATGGTCTCATGAGCGTGTTCATCAGCGTCGTGTTCTATGTAATTGGAACAGGTCTCTATACCTTCTTCAAGACACATCCTGCCGAGCTCGACTTCACTATGGCAAAGGGAGATGCCATCTTCCCATTCTTCATGATGAGTCAGTTGCCACAGGGTATAGCAGGTTTGCTGATTGCTGCCATATTTGCAGCAACAATGAGCACCATATCTGCTAATATCAACTCCGTATCTACGGCATTCTCCATCGACTTCTGGAAGCGTTTCCGTCCGAATACCGACGACCAGAAGATGCTGCGCGTAGCCCGTTGGGCTTGTGTAATCAGCGGTATCATTGGAATGGGACTCGCCTTGCTGATGGCTACATGGAACATTCTGTCTTTGCTCGACTACTTCAACACTATACTTGGTCTTCTGACCAGCGGTTTGGGCGGTCTGTTCTTCATGGGACGTTTCCTGAAGCGCATCAATGGAATGTCAGCTCTGTGGGGCTTCATCCTTGGCGAGGTTGTGGTAATCTATCTACAGTTCTTCACGCCCGACAATGTTCGTCCGTCGTTCATGCTCTTCGGTCTCATCGGTATGGTAGTGAGCATCCTTACTGGCTGGCTGCTCTCCTTCATCATCAGAGAGCCTGCGAAACAAGTAGAATTGCAAGAGAATTAACGAACCTCTGGAAATAAGTTAATATAACCTATCGCCACAGGTTAATATTATCTAAGCCGATAGGTTAATATTATCTAAGCCGATAGGTTAATATTATCTAAGCCGATAGGTTAATATTATCTAAGCCGATAGGTTAATATTACCTCCAGGCAAAGGTTAATATAGAAAGAAGCATCGCTCCGAGTGGGCGATGCTTCTTATATATATAATAATGTATATAGGACTTAGGCGTTGTGGATGGTAAGCTGTGGGAAGGGGAACGCAATACCACGCTTGTTGAACTCGGCATAGATGGTCTCCTGAGTCTCGAAGAACACAGCCCAATAGTCGGCGGCACTGACCCACACGCGAGCCGTCAAGTCCACACTGCTGGCAGCCATTGAAGCGAGAGCTACGAATGGAGCAGGCTCCTTCAGTATGCGACTGTCCTTGGCGAATATTTCCTGCAGTACTTTCTTGGCCTCATCAACGTCCTGTCCGTACTCCACGCTTACGGTAAAGTCAACACGACGTTTCTCCTCGCGACTGTAGTTGATGATGGAACCGCTCGACAAAGCGCCGTTTGGCAGGAATATAACCTTGTTATCTACGGTCTTCAGCACGGTATTGAAAATGAGAATCTCGCTCACCGTACCTGCAAAGCCCTGAGCCTCGATGTAATCGCCTACGCGGAAAGGCTTCAGCAGCAGAATGATGAGTCCACCGGCAAAGTTCGACAGGTTTCCGCTCAATGCCATACCTGCAGCCACACCGAATGATGCCAACAAGGCTGCAAAAGAGGTGGTGTTCACTCCCAAAGCACTCACCACTGCTATTATCAGCAGAACGGTGAGCATAATGTTCACGAACGAGCATACAAACGTCTTGATGCTTGGATCGAGATTCCTGCGCTCCATCGCATTCTTCACCAATCGGTTTATCAGTGACACCAGGAAGCGTCCCACAATGTAAATGATTACGGCTACCAGAATGGTCTTGCCGGCCTCGACACAGAAGGAGAGTGCCTGCTGCAGGAACTGTGTCAGATAACTCACATCGCCGTGAGCCAGTCCTGTTACGGCCTCTTTAGTTACATCAACTGCTTTCTCAACTACTGCGCTGTCCACTGGTACAGCGTCTGCTTGCAATAAATTAATCATAGTTTTATGTTTTAAAAGGTTAGTAATTATTTATTCAGCCTGCTGTTGTTTAGGCCAGTTCACCAGATACACACGCTCCGTTGCTCGCGTCAGCGCTGTATAGAGCCAGCGGAAATAGTCGGGCGAGAGCATATCCTCTGTCACATAGCCCTGATCCACATACACATGTTGCCACTGACCACCTTGCGCCTTATGACAGGTGACGGCATAGCCGAACTTCACCTGCAGGGCATTGTAGTATGGGTCCTCCTTCACCTTCTTCATCAGGTCGCTCTTATTCTTTATCTCAGGATAATCGGCACACACAGCATCGAACAAAGCCCTTTGCTGCTCCGTCAAGAGAGCAGGAGCCTCGCTCTGCAACGTATCGAGCAGCATCGTAGCGTCCAGCTCCATATCGTCGAAGTCAGGGAAACTTAGCGTAGCATCCACGAATCGGAAGCCATACAACTCCCTTTCATTACGATAGCGCCTAACCACACACACATCGCCGTTTGCAATGAAGTCCGTAGCCTCCTCTGCATGGTTCGTGTCACCCTCTTGTAGAGACCTCCAATAATAGTTATTCTTCACCACTATAAGTTGGTCACCGGAAGATAGTTCTTCCTCGTACATGAGTATGCGCCCACGTATTCCATTATTAAATAAGTTAGCCCTCTTGTTGCTTCGTGTCACCACTATTGTCTGGTCCACTCCGCATCGGGCATAGCTTTCCTCAAGTCTCTCTATCAGTTCATCGCCCGGAACCACGCAGACATCAGGCAAACCATGAACCTTCAGTCTTGGGAAATAACCCATTTCATCGTTGGAAATCATCTGGCGCAGCATAGTGGCATTCCATAGTATGCCAGAATCCTCCACCTGTCGCACCACCTGCGTCAGTTCCTTACGCATTACCGTCATTCCATATCCTTCAAGGGCAATACTGCTCAAAGCAGGACTCAACTCCTCGCCCACAGGCGGCAACTGTGCCGCATCGCCCACCAACATCAGGCGGCAGCCCTCGCCGGAGTAAACAAAGTGCACGAGGTCGTCGAGCAGTCTTCCTGTGCCGAACATCCTGCCTCCCGTACCTTCGTTCGCTATCATAGAAGCCTCATCAACAATGAACAGCGTATGCTTATGACTGTTATAGTTCTGCTGGAAGTCTATCATATCGGCAGAGAACGTCTTCTGCCTGTATATCTTCTTATGTATAGTAAAGGCCACATGCCCCGAATACATTGCAAACACCTTTGCGGCACGTCCTGTCGGAGCCAACAGCACTACGTTTCGCCCAATAACTCCCAATGCCCTAACTAAAGCGCCCACAAGCGATGTCTTTCCCGTTCCGGCATATCCCTGCAGAATGAACACCTCGTCGCGAACAGTAGAAAGCAGGAAATCGCTCCATGCTTCCACCACAGCCAACTGCTCGGAGGTAGGCTTATGAGGGAATTTCTCAAGGATAAATCCAGTTAAATCATCTTTTATTGGCATCTTATCGCAAAAAATGGCACAAATTGTGGGTTATTCAATTATTTTATTTTACATTTGCAAGGCAAAAGGCACTTATGTGCCTGAATTTGACGCTAAATTACAAAATAAAAACTAAATAACATCATGAAAAAGCTAATTAATGTAGTTTTAGGCATTACAGCGCTGGCTATGCTCTTCATTTGCTATCGTAGCATTGCCGACCAGCAGGACTTCAACAAAGAGATTGAACAACGCAAGGTTGACGTAAAGAAGCGTCTCATCGAAATCCGTGAAGCAGAGAACGCATACAAGGAACAGCACCCCGATGCTGGTTACTGTGGCGACTGGGACTCTCTGATTGCTTGGGTTAAGGATGCAAAGCTGCCCACCATCATCAAGCAGGGCGTACTCACTGAGGAACAGATGGAGAAAGGACTCACCGAGGCTAAGGCTGCAGCTATCGTAGCTCGTGGCAATGCTGCCGAGATTGCGGCTAACGGCTTGCAGGGTTTCCGTCGTGACACCACTTGGGTATCACTCATCGACTCTCTCTATGGCGAGGAATTCAATCCCGATGAATTGTGCTACATTCCTCACTCTGACGCTGTTGACGGTGAGAAGAAGAAGTTCGAACTGATTGCTGTTTGGATTAAGACAAAGTCCGATGCCATCATTCCCGTTATGGAGTGTGGTGCTGAAGTCGAGACTTACATCTGCGGCGAAAGCAAGCAATGGAAGCGCGCTGCTGCAAACTTCCGTGAGATTGAAGAAGACTTCGGCAACTATCCCGGTCTGAAGATTGGTGAAGCAGGCTTGAACTGGAACAACAATGCTGGCAACTGGGAATAAACGCTTTACAGAACAAGAATTATCCATCCGGATTTTTTCGGATGGATTTTCTTTTTCCACACCACACAGTCAGAAGGAAGTGCGTGCAAAGCGTGGTGAATCGCTGCGCGAAGCCCTCGACGAGGCATTCAAGACGAATGCCATCCTATGTCCCGACTACGATGAAGTAAGCATATATGCCGACTATCCCTCTACGCGCATTCCTCTCGACGAATTCCGAAGCGAAGAGGCACAGGCCCTGTATCGTCTGACTTTCGGTGCAGAAAGTCTTGCAGGCATGAATATGCACTACGAGATGCTGCCTGCTTTGGAGGTTATCGAGGTGTTTGTGATAGATGCCGAAATAGAACGCACCATCCTTGAGCACTATCCTCATGCCTCCATTAACAGTTATTTCGGTCAACTGATGAACCGCATGCTCAGCAAGGACAAGCGTCGTCGTGGTACAGAGCATCGTCTCTATGCCCACAGCAACGGACGTCAGCTTTTCCTGTTCAGCTACAAGGAAGGAAGGCTCGAGTTTGCCAACTCATTCGAAGCCGACAATCTCGACAACCAGCTCTACTTCCTGCTCTATGTGTGGAAACAGCTTGGCTACGACCAGCAGACCGACACCTGCATACTGCTTGGCAAGGACAAGGACCTTGAAGCCTCGCTACGCCGATACATCAATAACGTGGAAGTATGCGCATAATCACAGGAAAATACAAGGGGCGCCATTTCGAGGTGCCCCGTTCATTTAAGGCACGTCCCACTACGGACTTTGCCAAAGAGAACCTGTTCAACGTACTGCGCGGTTATGTAGATTTCGAAGGAGCATCGGCTCTCGACCTCTTTGCCGGCACAGGTAGCATCACACTGGAACTTGTATCCCGAGGATGCAGCCATGTGGTATGCGTAGAGCGCGACCCGTTCCACTATCGTGTCATCGAGGAGTTCCTCAACCGTCTTGGCGACGATGCTGCCCTACCAGTCCGTGCCGATGTCTTCAAGTTCCTATCGTCTGCCCGCGAACAGTACGACATCATCTTTGCCGATCCTCCATACATCCTCGACAACATTCCCGACATCCCCGACCTTGTGCTTGAGCGCAACCTGCTGAAGCCCGATGGGGTATTTGTCCTGGAGCATGGAAAAAGGGACGACTTCCAAAGTCATCCCCGTTTCGTAGAACACCGCTCCTACGGCAGTGTCAATTTCTCTTTCTTTCAGTAATTAGAAAGGTCGGCCTCCACCGAAGCCGCCTCGTCCACCAGGACCTCCACCGCCTGGACCTCCGCCTGGTCCTCCAGGACCGCCAGGTCCCATCTGTCCGCGAGCCTGCTTGTTACCCATCAGGTTCAGGCTGTAGATGAGGTGAACCATAACATACGAGTTGATGGCATTGGTGTATGTATCGCTACGCATTGTAGCACTGATGGCACGACTGATGTTCGAACGCTGCTGCAGGATATCGTACCACTGCACGCTGATTGTCAGTTCGTGACCTTTCAGCCACTTCTTCAGGTTCTGGCTCAACTGCGCGTTCCATACCAGTTCATCGGTATTCATCGATTCGTCCTCATATCCGCGACGGCTCTGCTGACTGATGTCCGTTGCAAACGACATATTCCAAGGGAAGGTGATGTTGAAGTTACCACCGTAGTTGAAGGTCCAGCTGTCAATGTTGGCATTTGTCTGCAGTTTGTTACGGGCGTGCTGATAGTTGAAGCCGCTGTTCAGTCCTATCTCGAACGTACCATTCTCCTTGAAGTCACGACGGTAGTTCAGGCGCAGGTTGTCGTCGATGTTGGTGTTCTTTGTGGTAGTCTTCTGCAAGGGCACCAAGCTGAACACCTTGTCCATATCCACGATTGTCTGGGCTGCATCCTTATATATACCGGTCCATGTAGAGCCGTCGGCATTGCTGCTCATATAACCTACGTTGTTAGCGTAGTTCACGTTTGTGAAGTTCGATATGTTCAGGCGCTTCTTCTTGTCGAGGGCCGTATTGAACATTATCGCACCACCCATATTCCAGTTGCCGTTGATGTTCATCGGACGGGTGTATCGCGTACCGGTATTGGTATCGTAGATGGTGGCTGTGGAAATGCTGTTCTTCGTGTTATTGTATCGAGCATTCACCATCCAGCCGCGCTGCTTATCGGTATTGTAACCGTTGTAGAAGGCAAAGAAGTTGTTGTTCCACGATGAGCGCAGTCCGGCGTTACCAGTCGAGATGTTCAAGGGGTCGCTCGAATCCACTACCTCCAGCAGGTTTGTCATCGAGGGCTGCGACATGCGAGCATTGTAGCGCAGACGCAACTGACTGGTGTTCGATATCTTCCAGCGCATATCCACACGTGGTGCCCAGTTGAAGGTGTGACGAACTACTGTTGTGTCCAGCTTATTCTTTGCATAGTCCATGTGCGTTGTCTGTGGTTGCAGACTCACACCGGCATTCAGTCGCAGCTCGCGTTTCTCGCCCGAAGCCGTCTCGAACTTACGGTTGTAGCGTGCCAACAGGTTTGCCTCGTGGTTGTATTCCTTATATGTTGCGTACTGAGAGTTCTCGATGTTCTTTATCAGGTTCAGGCTGTCCAGTCCTGGAATGTAGCCCAGATACAACTGCTCCTGAGTGTAATAGCCGGCATACTTCGTCAGCAGCGAGTCTATGCTGTACATCGAGCGGTCGCTGTCCGAATAGCGGTATTGGAAGCGGTAGCTGGCCTGCAGGTTCAGTTCCTTCGTGATAGGCTCTGTGTACGACAGGCGTCCGTTCACGTTGTACGATGTCGAAGGACGAAGGTTATACTGGTTTGTGAAACTTGTCTTGTGTCCGGTCGGATTCGATGCATCGGCTTGTTGATAGTAGTTGATAAGCGAACGGCTCCACGATGTATTGTCCGAGTTCGAATAGTTACCGCCGGCATTAGCCGTAAGGTTACGCCCAGCCTTTCCCAGTCGGCGGTTCAACTGCAGGTCTGTATCGAAGTTCGTAGAATTTCCTTCGCTCTTTGTCTGACGGTCGTTGTCGTTCACCGTTATCTTGTCGCGAGTGGTCTTGTCGGTTGACATATCATACTCGCGCAGCGGGTCGTTGTAATAGTCGTATGGATTCTCGTTGAAGGTAGCCGACAGGTTGTGTCCGTGACCGTTCGTCCATGAGCGCGAGAAGTTGGGACGCAGCATCAGGTTCGTGAGCGTGTCAATCTGCCATTCCAGTCGCAGGTTGCCGTTCACGTTATGGCTGCCGCTAACGTTGAAGTTCTCGCTGTTCGAGTAGGTGCTACTGGTACCGTTCAGGAACATCTGACTGTTGTTGCGTGTCTGCACATCGTTCTTCCTGTGACTGTAGCGAACATTACCACCAATCTCCAAGAAGCCTGCCTCGCCTTCCTTCTTGTCGTTCTCCCAAGCCACATTGGCTCCGTACATATCGCTGGTGGTGATACCCTGACCTCCACCGCCGCCCCATCCTCGGCCTCCGCCTCCAGGGAACGAATTATCGTTCACGTTGTTTCGGCTGCCGATGAACGTAAATTGCTTATTATCGGTGAAACGGCTGATATTTGCCTTTGCAGTGTATCGGTCTTCTGTACCGTAGCCCAAGTCCACGTTGATGAGCCAGCCTTCCTTCATGCCCTTCTTCACGGTAAGGTCGAGCACTGTCTCCTCCTCGCCGTCGTCTATACCAGTGATGCGGCTGTAGTCGCTCTTCTTGTCGTACGACTTTATCTTCTCCACCATCTTCGTGGGGATGTTCTTCATCGCCATCTTGGTGTCGTTCGAGAAGAATTCCTTACCTCCCACCATAATCTTGCTGACAGTCTTTCCGTTTATCTTTATGGTTCCGTCGTCCTCGACTTCGGCGCCGGGCAGCTTTCTCACCAGTTCCTCCAGCTTCGAGCCTTCGGGCACGCGGAACGCGCCCGCGTTATATACAAAGGTATCTTCCTTCATCTCCACCTGTGCCAGTTGAGCTGTCACCTGTGCTTCCTTCAGCACCTTTGCATCCTCCTTCAGCACTACGGTCCCAAGGTCCAGCTCTTTCTTCTGCTTACTCAGCTCCACCGTCCGGTACTGCGTCAGATAGCCCATATATGAAATGCGGAGCAGATAGGTTCCGTACTTCGAGACGGGCATCGACACCTGTCCGTTCACATCACTCACAACACCAGTCACCTGTGTGCTGTCCTTCTTGTTCAGCAGCACCACAGCCGCTCCAGGCAGGGGCTCGTTGAGCCCTCCGTCCATAATCACACCTTTTACCGTAGCTTTCTGTGCCATCATCACCGCCGAACACATCATCAGCACCAGGCACGTCATTATTCTCTTCATCTTAAACTCTTAAACTTCTTAAACCCTTTAACTCCCCTTTAACTCCCCTTTAACTCCCCTTAATAAGACGTCCTACATCCCCTATGGTTTAATCTCCTCACCTCTAATTATTATTACTTTTTCAGATTTTTTATTACACATTTTGCGTAACGCAAAAAAAGTAGTAACTTCGCAGCATGACGAAGGAAGCGATGAAGCGGCGTTTGATGCACCACGACTACAACGGTCGTGGCATTTATATGCTGACTTTCTCTACAGCCAATCGCAATCCTGTGCTTGGACAACTGGCAGGCACAAACGGCAGCTACGACATTGTCCTGACGGCACTCGGGCAGCGAGTAGCGGAGGAGATACAGTGCCTGCCTCGTCGCTATCCTCAAATCCAGGTTCTTGATTATGTGGTTATGCCCGATCATGTGCACCTCCTGCTCTTTGTGCGTGAGTGGATGCCCCAGCATCTGGGGCGGGTGCTTGCTAGCCTGAAGGCTAAGTGCAGCCAGGCTTGGTGGGAACTGCAGGGGGCTGGCCTGCTGAAGCAGGCCACACAGAACGGAGGACAGGGGCAGGGGGGTAGTTGTGTTGGTGGCACTTCAGTGCCGCCGTCTTCGCGCAAGCCCTCCCTTTGGGAGGCGGGCTATCACGACCGCTACCTGATGCACAAAGGCCAGTTGCAGACACTCTTCAACTACATCCATGATAACCCTAAGCGCCTTGCTATAAAGCGCATGAAGCCCGACCTCTTCCGTATTCGGCAGCACATCCGCATCGGAAGTCAGGAATGTGCCTCCATGGGTAACATCTTTCTCCTGAAGCAGCCTGAGAAGTACCAAGTGTTTATGCATCGCAACGCCAGTGCCGAGGATATCCGTAAGGAGACCTCCCGACTGATGGCGTGCTGCGAACGGGGAGCCGTCTTGGTTACTCCTGGAATCAGTCCTGGAGAAAAGGCTGTGGTGAGTGCAGCCCTTGAGCAGGGTGCCTCTCTCGTTATCCTTCGTGAAAACGGTTTTGCTGAATTCGAAAAGCCTTATGGACGATACTTCGAGGCTTGTGCCGCTGGCAGCCTCCTTCTGCTTTCTCCTTGGGAATATCACACCGACCGCAGGACTATCAGCCGCTCACAATGCCTTTTCCTTAACGATATGGCGCGTGTAATCTGTGACGAGGACACTACCTTTGTGCTGATGGAGGGTATTGCAAAGGTGTGAGGACTTAGGCGCAAAGGGCTTAAGACCTCGATGCAAAGGCTTAAGGTATTAGGAGCATAATTGATTTCTTGACAGGGAACCATCGTTCCGTGTCGGGAAACCATCGTTCCCCGTCTTGGAACATTCGTTTCCCGACGGGGAACTTATTATGCAATATAGTGTAGAGTGCTCTGGATTAGAAGCGGACGTAGGCTTGCACCCATGCCTGATGGTAGTTTGAGCCTGTGGCAGGGGTGTGGAGGTTGTACTGGAGCTGCAGCATCAGGTTCTTGTGGGGCTGCAGGTTGGTAGCAAAGGAGTAAATGGTGTGCATGGAGGAGTGGTTGGCATAGTCGCGATAGACATCGTACTTGCCATACAGCTTTATCCATCGCCATATGGGCGCTCCGAGGGCTACATACCAGGCATCGGCAACGTTGCCGCCTTTCCAATAGGCAGGAGTGGTGGCTGTGGCTCTCACATAGTCCGAAGCCTTGTGTCCATAGGAACGGGCATATTCGGCTCTTGCGCTCCAATGGTTCTTCTTGCCCTCGTATTTAGCTCCTACGGCAAAACGGTTACGCTTGACGGTGATGAGGCTGTCCTTGCTGTGCCAGTTTCCTGCCCATCCGAAGGCTCCAATCCAGAGGTCCTCGACGGGGCTCCACTGGAGGGTGCCGATGAAGTCCTTGCGAAGGTTCTCGTCGCGCAGGTTGATGCCCTGTCCGTTATATACGGCTACGGCATAGTGCAACTGGGCGTGTCCGTCGCGTTTGCTGCGGAAGGCATCACCTTGAACCTGCAGTCCGAGGTCGCGTCCGCCCATCGACTTCTCGCCCACACGGTCGCCGAAGCCCGACAGTTTCTTGCTTAGCTGGCTGTAGTCGCCGAAGCCCACGTCCCAGGGATTGTAGGGATTCTCGAAGGTGAAGCAGCGTTTGAACTCACCCATCTTCACTTCCAACTCCTTCCAATGGCTCCAGCTCACGAAGGCATCTTTGACGTGAGGCGTGCCGTTCAGCTCTACCTGCAAGCGGTATTTGAAGTCCTTGAGGACCGTGCCGTCAACATAGACGCGCACCAGACGCAGTCCGAAGCCATCGCCGCCGTGCTGACTGCTCTCGCTGTCGTATTTGTAGGAACCGATGATGTAGCCGCCGAACTTGGGCACGGAGGCAATATCGCTACGTTTCCACTTGGCTTTGGGCAGCACCTTGTCCTGAAGGGTTTTGTACGTGGTATCGAGGAACGCTTCATCGTCGGTCAACGTTGAGGCGTGGTTAAATGCGAAAGGCAAAAGGCAAAAGCTCAGTGCCAGGAGTAGTTTCTCCTTCATAATTATCTTAACTACTTTTACTTCTTGAGATTACTCGTATAGGACTTCATTGGTGAGCTTGCGAACTCCACCTTGTCTGCTGTATGGACACCCAAAAGTCCTTGTTTGTCATATTAAATACTATTTTATGCCGCAAATATACGAATAAGCAAGCGAAATGCCAAACCTCACTCCATATTTCCACAAAAAAAGCCCCGCGACATTGGATGCCGCGGAGCCTTCACTAACTAATTATCTTAACTACTTTTCTTCTTCTGATTACTCGTAGTACGAGTCGTAGTAACCAGCCTCTTCCTCTTCAACCCAGATATCCCATTCTTGACGTCTGGCAGCTGCGTCCTCACCATCGCCTTCAATCATAGTCTCTGAATTGAGGCTAATGCTGGTACCGTTGTTCTCCAACTGGTTAGAGGCAGCAAGCATCTCTGTCATACGAACTTCTACTACCTGAACGGCAGGAATCATATATGTCTTTTTCATAGTCTTAATCTCCTTTCTTAATTACTTGATGATGACCTTTTTACCGTTCAC
>Ga0247611_10003644_pt1 | contig 22506 bp, 16 predicted proteins | sample 177DNAGHGhighgp2_FD_192422 | JGI IMG/M metagenome (GOLD analysis project Ga0247611, IMG submission 192422) | Sheep rumen microbial communities from Palmerston North, Manawatu-Wanganui, New Zealand - 1770 DNA GHGhigh gp2 | ecosystem: Host-associated > Mammals > Digestive system > Stomach > Rumen... | reverse complement strand
GGCTGTGTATATGTTAAAGACATCAATTTATAATCTTGAAACAACAGAAGGCACTCAATCATATCGAAAGAAGAAAGCTTGAGAAAAGAAAGTTAATGAATACGCTGCGAATATCGCCAGCACAGGTGAATCTTTAGACCCTAGCGAGGATGAAGTTGAGCAGGCATATCAAGAATTTTTAACAACTCTTGACGCAGAATTAACAGAGTGGTTGATAAATAATGGCCGCCTCTAATCCTTTATTAGATACAGAGTTTCTTAAGAAGCTCTATTCCTTCCGCCATAGGGAGGTATTTGCTAGGGTGACTGCGTTAACATTTGATGAGCGCCCAATAGAGTGCGTAGAAGGTCGTGTTACTGGAGGTTCTGTCAATGTAGACGGAACTTCTAGTATGCGTCGTTCTTGCTCATTGAGCATGGTGGCGCAAGATGTTAATATTAATGATTATTATTGGGGATTAAATAATAAATTTAAATTAGAAATTGGCCTTACGTTGCCAGAGATGATAAAAAATTATGAATATTGGGACGATGATGTAAATAGATATATTTATCCTTATAAAAATTATCCTGATATTATTTGATTCCCTATGGGTTTATATTTATTTACTAATTTTAGTGTATCTTATACAACTAATAATTATACAATTTCATTGCAGGGAAAAGATAAGATGTGCTTATTGAATGGTCAAGTTAATGGGTCGTTCTTTGCATCTATCACATTTGATACCGAGGAGTACTACGACGTAGCTAATGGCAACACTACAATCACTAAATTGCCTGTCAAGTATATTATTAAAGAAGCTGTGCATGAATATGCCGGTGAACCCTTTGGTAATATTATGGTAAATGATTTAGATGATTTGGGGTTAGAGTTATTAAAATATGTTGGTGGTGCGCCGATGTATTTATTTATTGATGCTGTTACTGGCGAAGTAATTAATGCTCAAATGGCTCCAAGTGTCGATGGTAAAATGAAGCTTAAACCAGTTGATGAAGATACCATAATTATGATTGAAGACCTGAGTGAAGATGCTAATGCAAAATATAAATTAGATACAAGAACTCAGCGCCAAGGATATGGCAATGATACTTATGTGCCAACAAAGTTTTATTCGGTTGATACAAATCCTGGTACTAGTGAAACAACTATTGGCACGCAGGCGTTTACTGTAGCTAAAATCAGTTATGGACAAACTTGTGGTTATCGTACTACGGATATTATTTATGCTGGAGATTTAGTTGGTAACGTCGGAGAAAGTTTAACAAGTATTTTAGATAAAATTGTTACGATGCTTGGTGAGTTTGAATATTTTTATGATTTAGAAGGGCACTTTGTATTTCAAAAGAAAATGAACTTCATAGACCATAAATTTAATCCAATAGTATCTAGTGAGGCTGGTAGCGATGATTTATATATGGAAGAAAACACTTATGTAGAAAATCAAGCCTATACTTCAGCGCATACTTGGGTATTTGATAATAATGAACTAATTACTGCTTTTGCTAATACGCCAGATTTATTAAATATTAAAAATGATTTTTCTCTTTGGGGCGAACGCAAATCTGTTAGTGGCGCTAGCTTACCAATACATATGCGTTATGCTATTGGTAAGAAACCGACTTATTATAAAACATATGAAGGTCTCGTTTGAACTACGGAAAATCTTGAAGGGGTTTATATAAACGGAGAAAAAGTTGCCGATGGCTCTGAAAGTTTTGAAGAAATGATAACTTCTATGAAACAAGAAGTTTATGAAGAACAAGAACGAAAGAAAGCCAGCTATACAAAAACCCGCAATGCAGTTCGGTTGTCAGAAGATTGGTGAAATGTATTAGACTGGGCGGAGTATTATAAATTACTTACGGGAGAATATCCAGAAGGCCGAGTTGGAGACTATGTAGAAGAAGGAGTAACATTTACAAATTTAAATAGTCTGATTCCTGAACCAATAATTGGACATACTTATACATCGAGCTTAGGGCGTGGTGGAATAGATAATGTTTCGACATTTACATATGATGGTAATCAGCGTGGTTTTGGAAAATATAGCGGAAGTCGTATATTCGTATTAGATGTTAATTCAGATGGCACTCTGGGATGGTATCAGCACGGGCCGAACTGTGTGCATCTTTATCAAGAGTTTGTTGATTATCGCTGTTTTGGTACTACTGCTTATATTTATAAACCTGATATTCCAGTAGTTAAATATGAAGAAATTACTGATGAACAAGTAATAAATCGTATTAAAGCAGAGGATGTTACTGTTATTGTCAATCAGCTGACAACACAAGAAACAATAGATTATTATAAAAATTTTGGTGCAAAGGTTATAGTTATTTATTCTTGCGATTGGCGTGAAATTATTTACCAAATGGCTAAAGATTATAGAAAACATAATCATGAGGATGATTTTTATGTGCAAATACGTAAAAATAATGGTAGAGATTTAAATGGCGAATGGCGCTATCCAAATGGTATAACCAGTTATGAGCCGTTCTATATTGACTTAGAGGGTTTTTGGCGTCAATTATATTGCCCTCCTGGACTTGGCGGTGGCGATATGAAAGATGCTATTATACAAGATGGTAAATTATATTGAGCTATATCAACCATGGACGAGAATGGAAAAGAAGATTATACATGCGGTGCAGAAATTACATTAGATGATTTACCAAGAACGGCAATTGTTCATGCTGTGCGTAGAATAAATTTAGACTCGGTTTTACTTGCAGATTATGAAAATTATATGCAAAATTATGCAAAGGCGAGGATGGATAAAATAAATCAATATCGTGATAAAATTGCTGTTTTAGATATTTCTAATGAAGAACGTATGCAAATGTTGCAAGAATACTATGAACAATTAGACCAAGAGCATAATGATATGTTAAAAAAATATAATGGTGGGTACAAAGTAGAAACAATAGATAAATATTTAATTATAAATGATAAATATGATAACGATAAAGAGACCTTGGTTTTAACATTTTCAGAAACTACCTCTTATGGAGATTATAGCGAAACTGGGTGGAATCAAGCTGTTACGTCTTCGCCTGAAACGCTTAATTTCTGATTTGATATGATGGATAACGGCAGTGATTTAGCTAATCATTACAGTATTCAAACTATTGGAGATAGGGCAAAATCTGTTAATGACAACTCAATAAAAGCCATTTATTTTAGAGAAGTTCCTACAGTTATTTTTACAAATGACATACAAACTCAGGAGCGCAAATCTGGATATGTATATATGCAGCTTGGAGCTTTTGATACCCAAGATTTGTTTGTTATTAGTACACAAGGTAAATGCGCGCAAGACGTTTTAGATGAGAATTTATTTAAACATTCTTATTGTACAGAAACTGTTTCATTAACTGCCGTACCTGTTTATCATTTGGAACCTAATACAAGAATTTATATTCAAGATGATAATAGCAAGGTTAGTGGAGAGTATATTGTTTCGCGTATTAGTTTACCATTAACTTATAATGGAACAATGACGATTTCAGCTATTAAAGCTGTTGAAAGAATATATTAAAGGAGGTTTAGTAAATGGATAAAATTTATCAGTGCCGTTATTATGGAACACATACTGAGACTGGAGCGCTGAGTCCTAAAAACTATCCAGTTGATTTAACGGCAGATATTTTAAAAACTGATTTAATACCTCTTTTTAATAGTGAAGGAATAACTCGTTTAGAGATTCAGGGTGACCCAGGCGCGGCATTTTGAATTGGTATAGATGGTAAAACACCATTAGGCCCGTTATTTTTAGGAATAACGGGCATATATTCCCTTGATTTACAAACAGACCAAAAATTAACTCATGTTCATATCGGACCAGTTGAAAATGATTTTACAAAAAATCCACAGCTCCGTAATTTAAATTTAGTTAATGCAGTAGATAGCGTAGATGAAGGGTATACTATGGACGTAGAAAACAATACCAATAGAAATGCTCATATCATAGTCACCGTTACATATTAAGGAGGAGAAGGAGCATGAGGCAAATTTATCAATACCGATATTACGGTGAGACATATCAGGGAGGTGCGGACCCCGTTCCTCACGGCCAAAATATGCCGCCTGATTTAACAATGAATGATTTAGCTTCTGGCGCTGCTTTTGCTACAAGAATACCTATTTATCAATTGGGCATTCAAGCAATACCAGGAACTAAAGTTTATATAAATAGCCCAAATGTAGGAAAGCCCATTGTCATAGGTAAGACTGGCATTTTTGAATTAGATTTAAATGACCAGTCGGTTATTACATCTATTAGAGTAGATAAACAATCATTAAAAACAATGCGAGATATTAATTATGATGATGTTTATTCTAAAGGCTCAGATACTTATGATGAAAACCCTACAACTGAAGCATATTTATTAATCGATATTATTTATGAGGCAGAGGAGGTGTAAATAGATGGGCTTTTATGGAAATATTAATAATACGGTAAAAGTACAATTTAATTTTGACCGAATATTTAGTAGTCGTTCAGCTATGGTTGAGGCTGTTGAGAATGGTACTGATGCTGTATTTGCGGGCAGATTTGTTTTAGTTTCTTATGATAAAGAAGTATATAATTTTCAGGCTTATTACTTAAAGGAAGGTAAAATATATTCTAATTTAACCGATGCGGAAAGAGAAGAAAATGAAGTTACTTTAACGCAAGGTGTTATTTTCCGTGTTCCTTTAAATTATAATTTAGATAAAGTTGAAGTCGTGGATGACATTAGTGGTATTGTCGTAGACGCTGATGGTTTAAATAAATTTTATTTAGTTAAAGACAATATGACGTTGTATACCGTGGTTAATGATGGCACATTTGAAGAGCCTGAGTATATGGTAGAAACGGTATTTGCAGAAGTTATTGCTCGTCATACTGCTTATTATTTTGTAACTGAAACCAATACTCTTGAATTAGTTTCTGAAGCAAACACAGATAATCCTTATTTAATTAATTATTTAATAGATACTCGTCAATTTGGTGCTGGTAGAGGATATGATGGCACTGTATGGCAAAAAATGTACGCCGATGGCGCCCCATATTTTGCAATGGTTGCAGAACTTAATTCAATAGTTCCAACATTAGCGATTACAGCAGATGCGCCGACCGTAATACCAAGAGCGCCGCATTTCGACGTAGATACGTCTAATGTTTATTATAAATTACATATACAATCAAATCCTGGTTTATGGATAAAACCTGCGATATACGATAGCAATATTACTATTGGTACAGATGTGTGGAGTAATGATACTAGTGAGGTTGGAAAAGAAAGTTTAAACTATCCTTCAGATGTAAGCTATCATTATCCAAGACGACAATATGATGGTTCAATGCGTCCTGAGACAAATGCACGTCCGGCCGCCATGTATTTTAATAAAGCTGGTTTTGACCCGAATGTTATTACATATGCCGAAGATGTTGCTGCTGAAGATGGTGAACATCAACTTAAAAATATTTGGCGCTATAATGAGAATACTCGTAAATATATACCAGAAGATAATATTACGATTGACCTTAATGGTATAAGTGGTCAATTGTATGGCGTCGAGGGAAGTGTTGATAGAACAGCGCAGCCTGATACCAATGAAGTTGCTATTATGTTGCCATCTATTGGTGACACAATAGCGCATGTATGAGATTTAGTTTATGGTGGTAGAAATGTGCTTGGTGAAACTGCTACTACACGTAATTTAAATATTACTTGGGAAGACGCTGGTGAACCACAATATAGAATTGGTTTACGTTTAACTAAAGAAACTGGTTCTGGTATTGGATATGAACAAAATGAAGTTAATACAATTGCAGGTTCAATTAATACAGTACATGATTTAATTGGTATGATAATTGTTGATGCTACTGTTGATGGCTTTGATTTTGAAGATGAAGAAACTATACAGGCTGCTGACCCTGATAAAATTTATTGGAACGATGAGCAGTATTATAGAGTTGGAATCGAATATGACCCTCAATATGATTCAGAAACTCCAGCGAATAATATGAATCCAAATCCACATTTTGTGGCTACAGAACTAGAAAGACCTGTTTCTAATACATATTTTGATAAATATGGAAATAATTATTTATTAATTAGAGATACTTCTAAATTTAAGAAGAATAAAAAATATTATTCTTGGGCTAACTTAAGAAATTCATTTGAAGTTGCAGACGTTCCTGAAAAAGGCTATGAAAAGAGTAAATATTATTATAGAGAAAACGGCAACTATATTTTAGATAAAAATGAATTACCAACTGCTGGACGCCAGTATTATGAAATTGCAGATGATGGTTGGCAACAAGTAGCAAATGGTTCTAGTGTTATTTGGTTCTCTCCTGGTCGTTTTTATATTTCAGATAATCAGGGCCAGATTACTTTAGATAAAAGTTCAAATTGGGATGAAAATCCAAACAGCACAGACCATTATCATTTATATCTTGTCGAAGATAGAGCAGCGGGTGACGATACGGTATATGTTGATGTAACCAATAGAGTGCGTAAGTTTACTCCTAATACATATTATTCGTATGATGCTGTAAATAGTACTTATATATTAATTACTGAAGATGCTTATGTAAATCTTTGAGGTGATGATGGAGATAGTATTTCTCCCGATAATTGGGAAAATAGACCTCATACAATGCAGGATGTTGAGCCTATTTCACTGCACTTATATACATTAGCAGGCACTGGCGCGATTAGTTTATACGCTCCTGGTACTTATTATTATGTATCTAATCCAGTAGTAACCACAGATACAACTAATTCATTAGTAATTGATATGGATGGCACACCTACTGCGGTTATTGGAGATATTGTAAAAGATAAAAAATATACTAAAGAGCCTGGCAGAACTTATTTTTCAAAAATAACTGACCCAGTTATTGGAGAAAATTCATTCTATATTACTAATGAATATTATACATTAGATAATGACCATGGTAATGTTGAGGGCGATGAAACGCCAGCTAATAAATATTTATTAAGTGAAAATGAATTTGATGGTGATACAACATATTATGAAAAATTTGATAAATATGTATATAGCGATAACAAAGATATATTCCCTCAATATTCTAAATGGAATCCTAATATTGTAGTGCCCGAAGGCGTTCAATTATGTTGGTTAAAAGACAAACAAGTATTTGAAGAGTTAGAAGGATATGCTCGCGATAAAAATACTTTAAATGGTTTACTTCTTGAGACACATAAATTATTCGGCGCTGATGATACTAGAGATACTGATACAGTGCATGGCGCTATTAATACTTTAAAAGATTTAACCAATAATTTTGCTACGGTTAAAGCTGGTGAAACTGTTGTAATTGACCATTACGGAAGAATACATAGTGCGCCAATCATTGGTGATGATTGGACAAGCATTGTTTTAGACGATAATGTCGATGAGCCAACGGTTACTATTACGCACTTAAAGAAAGATGTCGTAAATGAGACAGCTGCGCCATTAACAGATTTAAGTACATCAACGACGGCAGCAGTCCAACTTCAAGATTTAGCATTTGATGCAATGGGTCATGTTAATGAAGACCATGCGCATACCTATAATTTACCGTATAATTTTGGTAAGATTCAAATCGATAATAATACAACAGATATTATTCAGCCAGATAATACATTTGATACATTAACTCTGACCGGAGATAGTTGGGTACAATTAACTCCTACTCCTAGTACTGATACAGTAGCATTTACGCATATCGGACCAGTTGCGGTAGCACATCAAACAGTATCAAATGATATACCTGCGTTTGGTAGCACGTTTACAATTCAAGATTGGACATTTGATGCGAAAGGTCATAAAACAAGTGGTGGTACTCACACAGTAAAAATTCCTAAAGGAAGTTATGTAAATACTCCAGTAACTACTGGGGCGACTGGTGTGATTACTGGTTTAGGCTTTACAGATACTACTGGTGCTATTACTTCAACTTCTAATTATTTAGGCGCAATTACATTAGGTAGTTATACAGCGCCAACCGGTGGAAACGGTATTAATACTAATACTACATTGGCTACTGCTATTGCTACATTAGATAGTAGAATTTACACCGAAGAACAGGCGAGAACAAATGCTATTAATGCGTTAGATTATACTAGTCCTGCAGTAGATGGCTCGACCAGCATACAATTTATTACAAGTGTTAGTCAAGAGAATGGCCAAATTAGTGCAACAAAATCAACTGTGCCGACGGCTAGTATTACAACACCTGGTATTGTTCAATTAAGTAATTCGTTAGAATCTACGAGTGAAACAACTGCAGCAACATCAAAAGCTGTGAATGACTTAGCTACTAGCAAAGTTACTGCAAATACTTTACTTGCGCAAGATGTTACAGCTCGTCAATTAGTTACCTATGATAAGAAGGGACTTGTTACTGGTGGTAGTGAGTTAGTTTGGGACGATATTAAGGATTTTGTGGTTGGTGAAGACGCAAATAGAGCTCCAGTAACTTTAAATGATTTAGTGCAGTATTTAGTTAGACAGAATGGGGAGACCTTAGCAAAAACTTTAACGAGTATTACTGTAACGCCTCCTAGTACAACTACATATGAAGATGGACAAACACTTAGTTTAACTGGAATGGTAATAACTGGTAATTATACTAAAGCTGGAGTGCAGATTCATGAAACTATTACTAGTGATTATATTGTTTCACCAACAGGTGGTTCAGTATTATCTGCTGCAGATTCACCAATTACAGTAACAGTAACATATCAAGGAAAGAGCGATACATTTACTGTAACAGTTAATCCAGCCGCCGACCCAGAACCAGACCCAGAGAATCCTGACGAAGGAGCATAAGTTAAATAAAGGAGTTTGCTTTAGGGCAAACTCCTTTATTTTATGTAGATTAAAATTGAAATTATAATAGAGTAAATAAAAAGAGTGGGTTGGAAAAAATCTTTTTATTAAATCTTTATATATAAAATTTAAAAAGGAGGAAAACTTACCTTGGCTTTAGAGAGATATGTAAAGTTTAGACGTGGAACTCCGGCAATGTTTACTGCGCTTGCAGTTAAAGACCCTGATAGCTTATACTTCATAATGGAGGAAGGCGCTACATTAGGTAAACTGTATTTAGGGGATGTTTTAATTGCATCTGTTGGGTCAAATGAGCTGAATGATTTAGAAGATATATTATTAAGTAATAATATAACTGCTAATTCATTATTAATTTATGATGGAACACAAGAAAAATGGATTAATAAACCATTAAGCGAAATCCTTGGCTCTGTCAGCGGTTTTTCTGAAATGACGGGAGCTACAGCTTCTACAGATGGAGCAAGTGGATTAGTTCCACAACCCCTTGCAGGAGATGAAGGTAAATTTTTAAGAGGCGATGGCACTTGGGTTACTCCGCCTTCAGCTGATGTCAGTCAATTAAGACAAGATATTAGTGATTTACAAGCTGTTACTACAGCAATTGTTGGGTCGGATACCAATAAGTCAATGCGTGAAGTTGCTGCTGAAGAAGTAGCATCACTTGTTGCTGGAGCGCCTGAAGATTTAGATACCTTACAAGAAATTGCCGCATGGATTAATGACCATCCAGATAGTGCGTCCGATTTAAATAATCGTTTAACTATTGTTGAAGGAGATGTAGCTGATTTAGAGACCGAATTAGCGACACTACAAGGTCAACAAATTGATAATACGCAAGATATTGCAGACCTTGAAAGTGCTCTTGCCGCACTTCAAGCTAAAGATACTGATTTACAATCACAAATCGATGTGATTGATAATCGTTTGAAATGGCAAGGCGTTTCAGACGAAGAAGAAACTCCTTCTGAATCTGAAGGAAATTAATGAAGGGAGAAATAACATATGGCATATGTAAAATTTTATCGTGGTTTAGAAGCTAATTTATTAGCAAATGTAACTCCCAGTGCTGCTAATGAAGGTGCGTTCTATTTAACCACTGATACCGAACGTTTATATAATGTAGTCAATAAAGGTACTACTGCAGCGCCTGATTATAAGATGGTGCCTCTTGGAGAAAGAATTAATTTAATCCAAGAATTAAATTCTTTACCTAATGCAGCTGAACATATTGGGGAATTTGCTTATGTTGCAAATGGCAATATTTTTGCAGTTTCTGTCACTGATGGTTCTAATGCAAAGTGGCAACAAGTTAATCAGCAAGCCGCTGATTTATCTGTACAAAGCTTAACAACTGCCGTAACTGCAACCAATGATACTGCTACTATTAAATTAACAGCAAATAAGAATGGCGGTGCAAAACCCGACACAACACTTAAAATTGCTGCTGGTACTGGTATTGATGTTACATCTAGCGCTGCAGATACTGTAACTATTAGCAAAGAAGCAACTCCATTAACATTAAATCCTGATACTGGTGATGTACACACTTTAGCTGTTGATGGTGGAAAAGTTAAGCTCGTTGCTGGTACTGCTATTACATTAGAAGATAGCGCTGCTAATGGTACTATTACAATTACCGGCGACCAGGGTGGCGTTTCTGCTGTAGATGTTGCTCCAGTAGCAAGTAATGGAAATGGATTTAAAGTTACTGTTACTGGCGCTAATGGACAGGGCGCAAATGATACTATTGACCCGACTATTACATTAGGTAATAATAGTAGCACAAATTATCATTTTGTAAATGGTAATATGAATTTACCTGTTTACACAAAAGAGGAAATTGATAATAGCTTAACCGGACTTAATGCAATGGTATATAAGGGCACTATTGGAGCTACTAATGGTACTACTACAGCAGTGCCTACAACCACAGCTCCAGCTAGTGGTTCTCCTGATACTCGTCCTCAAATTGGTGACACTTATAAAGTTGTTGATGAAATTAGTGTTACTACTAGTAATGGAACTGTAAAAGCTGAGCCTGGAGATTTAATTATCGCACGTGGTACTGAAGGTCCTAGCGGTAGAATTGAAAGTGGCCTTGTATGGGATATCGTTAGAGGCGCTGACGATGTAGATACTACATATAATTTTGGCGCTGTAACAAACGGTGTTGAATTAGTTGCTAAAGGTGGCGGCAAGGCAGGCAAACTTGTTGTTAATGGTGACGGTACATACATCACCGTATCCGACAGTGCATCTAATGAGAATAAAGATAATACTCTTACTGTTAATCATACAACTATTACACAAGCCGCTGATGTAGTTGCAACCGCTGTAACACAAACAAAAGGTAGTAACGCTACTTATAAAGCTGTTAGCGACGTATTTGTAGATGGCGCTGGCCATGTAACTGGAGTAGAGACTAAAGAATTAACAGTTACTGACACAACCTTAAAATCTGACACTTTACAGGTTACCGCACCAGTTGCTATTAATAATAGCGTAATTACTGTAACTCCTACAGTTCATGTTGAAGATACTGCCGGTGTTGTTTTACAAGATAATGCAACTTTCTCACTTACCTCTACTGGTGAGACTATTGAGATGAGTGTTAATACCAGCACAAATAATATTAATGCTGATATTGTTTGGGGTACATTCTAATTTTAGAAGGACAACATACTTTAATTTATAGTTTATCTTTTTAATGTTATATTAGGAAGATAATATATAAGTCTTTTACGGGAAGAAAATATATTATTATATTTTCTTCCCGATTTTTTTTGATTATAACAAGAAAGGAGACATTCATAATGAGCGAAAACAACAAAATTCCGTTCAGTCCTGTGCGAGGTCATGAAGAAAATATACGTCGGCAGGCTGTAGCAGATGGATACGTTTATTTTGCTACAGATACTGGGAATATTTATGTTGATGCTGAAGGCACGCGTCATACCATGGGAGGTTCTGGTAGTTCTGGAATACACTACACGAACGCAAGTGAAGCAGACGTTGTCAGAGTGGATGATGAAGAGGGTAGCAAATTATATACTATTCCATTAGAAACATTTGAAACACCCGTCGCACCTAAACCTGATGATTTGCTCCTTAATTCAGATGGCCGTTTCTTCAGAGTAATCAGTTATAATGATGACACTGCACTAGTTACTGTTACACTTATTGCTGTTAGTGGTTCAGGCGGTGGTGGCGGTGGCGTTATCTATTCTGAAAAAGCGAAATTAAATAAAGTAGACCCGACATCTAATTATTTAATTAATGGAAGTACAGCTTCTATTGATATTTATGCTATTTCAGGTAGAGATATGCTTGATGGAAGTTATCTTGATGAAAAATTAACAGTATATTGGACTCTCTCAGAACAAGCGGCTGATACCGGTATAGTAACACAATATGCTCAAGGAAATTTCCCCATTGTAGGAACCACAGATGAAGAAAATCCTGTTTGGGAACATTTTGAGTATGGTACTAAAGCTCGTTTTTCTACCCATAATATTTTAAAGATGTATGTTAAGGGTAGCGCAAGTGAACAAAGTAGAGAAATTGCGTATGAATTCTTTACCTCTGAACTGCAATTATTAAAACATCCAAACTTTAGTAATGTAAATTACTATAGCCCTGAGGGTGTTGTTATTTATTGCACTGTTGTTGGCGCAACAGACAAGGTATTATATTATTATTTTGAAAATAATGGTATTGAAGAATGCTTAAATCCTCAAGGAAATGTAATTCTCTATAATGGGTCAAACGCAACTACAGAACAAAGTTTTACGGTACCAGCTAGTCTTGCAACTCATGGCTCTCATAAAGTGCGTATTGAACTTTACCAATATATTAATGGTAAAGCTGATTTAAATGCAGCAGCTCCTCCTATCGAAATGGAAATTGCAGTTGCTGAAGCCGGTAATAATAAAGCAATTATTTGGCTTGGTGATTATCAGTCCCAATATTATGAATATGATTCAATAAAAATTCCATTTAGAGTTTATGACCCCACAGCTACTCTTGGAGCAGAAATTACTTTATTTAAAGATAGTAATAAAATTGGGTCAAGAACTATTACTGACCAAACGCAATTTTCTACTTGGGAAATTGTTGATGGTAGTTTAAATGAAATTAACCATTATAGTATTACTTGCGGAGTAGACGATAACGAAACTCGTAAAGATATTCAGTTTACTGTTGTCGAAGACCCTAATCGTGCCGGCATGAAACTTTCTACGGCTGGATTACGTTTCTTATTTGATGCTAGTGGTCGCAGTAATAGTGAATCTCGTACAAATAGAGCTAAATATAGTTATACAAATAAAGATGGTAATACTATCACAGCTAAATTTGAAAACTTTAACTGGTATAATAATGGTTGGGTAATTGACCAAGATACTGGTAATACTTGTTTAAGAGTAAGTAATGGCGCTGTATTTAGTGTGCCTCTTGGCCAAACTAGATTTGCTACTTCAAATAATAGTGCTCAATCACATACTTTTGAGTTCCAGTTTAAAGTACGTAATGTTCAAGATTATAGTAATATTGTTCATAATATTACTCGTTATAAAGGTAATACTGATGATAGATATCCAACATATCCTAATTGGAATGATGAAGAAGTATACCAGACTTTTAATAATAAAAGTTATTTAAATGAAACATGGAGTAATGGTAAAGAGTATGATAACTACGATGCTTTCTTACAATGGTATTTACCAGCTCATAAAGAGGCATTCCCAGATAGTACTTGGCCACCTTCATATGATGATATTGAATATCGTAAAACTGATAAGTTGTTAAGCACTGCCTATGCAGCTGGTAAGTATTATGATGGTCAACACGGTATTTGTATTGGCGCACAAGATGCCTTATTCACAAATGGTGTTGATACAGTTAACGTATCATACGTAGAAGATAAATTAATTAATTTAACAATTGTTTATTCTCATGGTACTGGCGAAGAAAGCGGTAGCAACAAATTAATGTCTATTTATTTAAATGGTATGTTAACAGGAGTTGCTCGTTCTACCGTTAATGAAGCATGGAGTATTGGCGACAGCAATAATGAATTAACATTAGTATTTGATTCTAAATATTGCGATTTTGACCTCTATAAAATTAGGGTTTATAATCAGCCATTAACCTTGCCCGCTGTTTTAACTAACTATACGGTTGATTTAAAAGACCCTGTTGCATATGACTTATCACAATTGGCAGTTGTTAATAATTCTATCAATGAATCTCAATTAAAATATGAGAATATGATTGCATATAATGCAGCTCATCCAGATGGATATATTATGCCTTATATGATTTTTACTACTAAAGATGCTGACGGTAATGTTTTACCATATAGTAAATCTAAAAAGATTAAGGACGTCCAAGTTGAGTTTGTTAATACTGGTCTTGAGCGTGCATATGCAACTGGCGAATTAGGAGAATTAGCTGAAAGAGCTAATACTACTATTGAAGATTATTATATGCATCACTGTCCGTCTTGGATAGCTGACCACGTTGAAATGTCTGTACAAGGTACTTCATCTGAGTTCTATCCTCGTAGAAACTATAAAGCAAAGACAAAGACGGTAACACCAGGAGACCCTTCTGAAACAAAAGTTGTGCAGATGTACATGAACAGAGGGCCATTCACACAACTTTATGCTTCATCAGATGAAGCTGAAAAGAAACAATCACATCTTGATTGGTTCTATTATGATAATAATACTGTTGGTACTACTAAATTTACCTTAAAGATTGACTATATGGAATCTTCTGGCACATATAATATGGGCTTTGCTAATTTAGTAAAGAATGCTTATACACATCACCCATTAAAAGATTATTATGATGCTGGCGCTTTCCAAAAAGCAGAAACAGAATATACTGAAGCAACTACTTATGAAGATGGTACAACCTATTGGTATGTAAATCATAAAGGTAATTGGAAAAATACGGTAGATGACGAATTAAAGATTGCTAGCGCAGAAGATTTCGCATTAGGTCCTGTTGCATATGCACAGAGTGCTGGTCAGACTAAAGTATGTACTGATACAAGTAATCAATTCTATAATAAATGGTATACAGCTGCTACAGTTTATGTACAAGCTGAAACACCAAATTATTTAAATGATTACAGAACATCTGTACAAGGTTTCCCTGTTTTAGCATTCCATCAAACTACAGATGCGCAAGGTAATAGTACTGGTATTAGATTTATCGGTCGTTATAACATGCTTTTAGATAAAGGGTCCGACGAAGCCTACGGCTTTAAGCCAATAGATGAAATTTATCAAAAGTTTGTTACAAAGAAAGGCAAGCCAGTTAAGGTTAGTAAAGTTGCTGAATGCTGGGAGGCAGAAAATAACTCTCGTGGTTTCTGTTCTTTCAGAGACGCTTCTACTAATAGAACAGATGATAAGTTCTTTGATACTGGTCAATTAACCGCTAAAGGAGCTCCGATTGTAGCTGACTATTGGGAATATCGTTATCATGATAAGGCAGATTCTTTAGACGTCATTTATGATTTAAGTTCGACTATTAGCGATGCTGGTTCAATTAAAACAGTACAAGATGAAATGGGCGTCGATATACAAGACCCTGCAATTATTACTGCTCCAGATGGTAAGTATGCAAACTTTACTCAAGGTATGCAAAACGCATATGATGCTTTATTAAATACTTATTCAAACTGGGAAAGAGCAGTGCGCTGGGTATATAGTACAGACCAAGATGCAGTTCCGTCTGCTGGTACTTATGAAGCAGCTGATGTTGGTGTTGCTATTTATGCACCTGATACTTATTATATTTTAGATGCTGAAAGTCATTATGTTTTAGATACATCTGAAGATTATGATGCTCAGAAAACATATTATACTGGCGCTGGCGATAGTAAAGAAGCTATTAAGCTTTGTGACCGAGAGGAATATGTATATGCTCCAAATACTTTCTACATTTCTACTCCTTTAGGAGATAAAGTTTTAGACCCAGATACAGTATTTAATAGTGAGTATGAATATTTTATTTTCAATGCTGATGAAGCACACTCTGGCGCACAACCACTTGCAGAACCAGTAACTTATAATGGTCGTACTTATAATTATGATACCAAAGAATATCGTAATGCTAAATTCACAAATGATTTAAGTAAACATTTTAATATTGAATATTTAGTTACTTATTTCATTATGACTGAAGTATTCGAATGTTATGATTCACGTGGTAAAAATGCTATGTTTGGTAGCTGGGGTCCTCAGCAAGAAGGCGGAGATTATATTTGGTATCCAATGTTCTATGATATTGATACTCAATTAGGTATTAATAATACTGGTATTCCTTCATTTGAATATTATGTTGATGCTACTGAAAATGGTACATTCTCAACAAATGATAGTATTCTTTGGAATAATCTTTATAAGAACTTTAGAAGCCAAATTATTCAGAAATATAGACAATTAAGAGGTAAAGAATCTACCTATGGTACTTTAACTCATGCACCGCTTCAAACTGTGGACAGAATTGAAAAATGGTACCTCGCTGACCCAGCTGTTAGCAATAGTATTGCTATGAGAGGTGAAAGACCATTAATTGCTTTCAACTTAGATGAGTACTTTAAGTATATTAGCATTACAAATGCCGCTGTTGGTTATCAAGACCGTAATGGTGGTACCGGATACGATAATGGTACTTATTTCTATGCATTACAGGGTGATAGAAGCTTATCTAGACAGCAGTTCTTAACTAATCGTTTTAATTATATTGATTCTTGGCTGAATCAAGGTAACTATGAACGTGGTGGTACTAATATTATTAGAGGACGTATTGCTGCTAATAGTCCATCTAACACCTCTGATAAATGGATTGAGGGAGAAAATAAAAATACAGAGCCAGCATTAACTCCTAATGTTCCTTATTGGACGGATTCTACTAAAACAAAGAAAACCCATATGTTCGATGGTGAATATTGGATTACGATGGAGCCAGTAAGAAATTCTTATGTAACTGTTGGTACTGATACAGCTAACTTCCCATCCTTAAAATATACTAATATTGAAGGGCCGGTTAAATTTGAAACACCAGACCTTGAAAATGGTGTTCGTACTAGTGGTGGTTACCATGAACAACTCTACTATGTATATGGTTTAGACCAAATGAAGAGTTTAGGAGATATGAGTAAACTCTATTGGACTGAATTTAATATTGAAGGTAGTGCAACTAAAATGACTGATTTATTATTAGGATATGATGGTCTTGATGAAAATAATGACCATTATGCAAATGATAATATCAATATGTATGGTATTCACGCAAGTAATTCTGCTACAGATAACGGTGGTATGCCATTATTAAAGAAAGTTAATATGTCTTATATTAAGTTTAATGATACTGCGCCCACCTATAATTTTGCAAGTTGTGAGAAATTAGAAGATTTTAGAGCAATTGGTTCTAATATTACTAATATAACATTTGCAGATGGAGTAGCTTTACAAACATTATACCTGCCCGAAACAATTAAAACACTTAATTTAGTTGAAGCAACTAAATTAAATAATATTGTTACTCAATATGTGCCTAGACAGGACGGTGCAACACCTCCAGTTGATGTAACACCTGGACTTTATATTCCAGGCTTAACAGAGCCGTCACAAGGTGGTACTTATACTAGCAAGATTGAACAATTATCATTGATTGGGGATTGCTTAGGTTATGATAGTTATGTATTATTAAATAATTATTATCAAGCTCGTAGTGGTTCTCCTTCATCTAAAGTAACAATTACTGAAGTTGATTGGAGTCCATATAAACAAATTGATGTTGGAACTGAGTACGATGCTGACGCAGCTGCAAATCATGAATATTGGCTTGATGATGGCCACTATGGATTTAAGGAATACACTCATACAACTTATGATAATTGGAATCTTTGTATTAAGAATGGTGAACTTTATCGATTAGATAGAGATTTATTAACTGCAAAGCAAAATTTAATTACTGACGCGCAGTTACTTCTTAATTTAAAGAACGCTACCAATTTCATTAGTACAGCAGAAACTAATTATGAAATTCCAATTATTAGTGGTATCATATTTATCAACAATGAATCTCCAATGGATGAGGTTGAAATACAAACCACTCTTGCTTCAGCTTATCCAAACTTAAAATTATTCTTTGCAAATGTTACACAACATCCTGCTGCTAAATATGTCGTACTTAATGATGACGGCACATATGATTTATTAGCAAGAAAGACATTGGGTACTGGTGAAACAAGATTCCCTGACCCTACTAATGCTTCTTCTGGTATTTTATCATCTGTTGAATTAGATAGATATGATACAAGAAGTTCATATGACTTCTATGGTTGGAGTACGCAACCATTAAGTCCAAGTGCCGTTGCTGCATTGCCAGATAATTGGTATACTCAAGAACAAGGCAAATTATTAGTTACAACTAATAACGCCAATTCTGCTGCATTATTACCAAGTCAACAATATAATAACTGGAATTCATTTGAATTAACCGAAGGTGTAAATGATTATACTTTCTATGCGGTATTTGGTATCCATAAATATATAATGAGTTATTATCTCTATGTTGATGAAAATGGTGATTATAGCACCGACGCTGCTAATATAGATAGAGTATTAGTTCCAGCAGGTGAATATATAGTTGAGAATCCTACCAATAAAATGCCATATCGTGATGATACTGCTTTAGGCCCTAATGGTTTATGGAAATTTATAGGTTGGGGATTAAATCCTGAAAGTACTGCGCCAGTAGAATGGACTAATGCAGCTATTGGACGTGCTTCAAGAGATAGACGTTTTTATCCAATATTTACCGCAATTGATGTACATGATGAATCAACAAACGTAGATTATTTTGATGTTACTCCAGAAGGCGTTATAAGCGTAAAATCTATATACCGCACAAACAATGCCTTAAGAGGTAAAATTGTACTTCCAAGTAGTAAAGATGGTAATACTGTTAAACAAATAGGTAATTTTAGTGGCTTAACCAATATTACTCATATTTTTGTAATGCCTGATAATGAAATTACCACAATCAGTGAAAGTGCATTTGCAAATTGTACTGGATTACATTATGTTGAATGGCCATTAGGATTACGAGAAATTCAAAGACAGGCATTTCAAAATGCTCATTTAGAATCTATGGATTTATCTGATTTGAGGTTATTAAAGATAGGAACTCAAGCTTTTGAGAATGCGCTTTCTACACCGCATGGTACAGAGTTTAGAACAAATCATGAAGAATATGCACGTTATCATATAGACATTTATCTTCCTGGTACTTTAACTCATATAGGTAATCAGGCATTTGGATATATAAATGATGCAAATATAGGTTCTATTACTATTGGTAGTGAAGGTGATTTTTGGGATTTAAGTTCAGTCGCATTTGGCTGAGATGGTGATGCATTCCAGAATTTTGCTGCACAAAATAAAGACCGTCATGATAATATGGTTTATAATTTATATGTACAAAATACTACTAATGAACAAGTATATACGTTCTTGGCTAATTCTTGGCGAACAGATAATGATAATGATTTTAGCAATGGAACGCCTTATATAACAATAATTAGAGCGTAATAGAGGAGGGCACAATGAAAAAGAAAATTATTTATCAATATGAAAATAATAATGGAGATACGCTCTCCACTGTTATTCGTTTAGATGGTGTACCTTATAAAAAAATGTATCAAATTTTTGCCGAAGAGGGTAAATTATTAACCATGGATGGCAAACGCTTTTATAAGAACATCATTATTAATCCCGCCAATCTTGGCAAGTGGAGAGAAGTAAAGGATAATGGTCAAATCTAGCCATTTTCCACTGAATAAAAATTAATTATAATGAAGGGGAGGGAAACCTCCCTCCCCCATTGACTTTAAAAAGGAGGAAAATATAGTGATTACATATATAAAGAGTCAAGAAGCTAAACTTTTTGAACTTGCAACCAAAGAACTCGGTGCTTCAGAACGTTTAGATGTTGAACAATATTTAAATCGCTTAAATGAGCTTTATGCTATAAGTCCTAGATTTGTCCGTTTACCCGTGTATGAAGATGGACACGAAGACGAAGAGATTTTTGAAATTGACGCTAATGCAAGAACTATTAAGGTACCCGCTTCCTTCGCAAAAAATGGTGTGGGTGTTGTTAGTGATGAATTAGCTGAAACTCTTTGGTTTAGAATTAATCGTTACTTCGACCTTAAGGACTTTGGTAAAGCTTTTAGAGCATCAGATACACTTGACCAATATACTCAACCGCATATTCTTATTGAATGGGAGGCTCCAGACGGAGAAAAGGGAGCTTCTTGGGCATATGCTGTTGATATAGAAACAGATGACGATTATGTATATTTTGGTTGGGCATTAACAAGTGAACATTTAACTGCAAAAGCAGGGCAAATTAAATTTGCAATTCGTATTCTTCAATATAATCCAGATGGTATTGCTTATAGTTTTGCTACACAAGTTGCTAGTGTTACAATTAAACCTACACTTGCATTTGATTTAACAGCAGAAGACTTCTTACTTGAATCTGTTGCTGATAAAATTAGCAATAGAATTATGGGCGGTCAGATTGCGTTCTGCCCTGTATTTGTGGACACTCCCGCAGAAGAAGAAGGCGGAGAACCTATTTCTGGCGACCTTAATGATTATCTTGCCAATATTGAGAGCGATGAAGAGGTGCGTTTAACTGTAAATGCCGCTGCTCCAGGTGAGGAAACTTATGATGCTATGGCATATATTTGGTATAAGAAAGGCAAGGGTGAAACAGAATTTAGCGAAGTAACTGATTTGGCTGCTGGTGCTTATACTCCATCATTAGCTGTTACATCTTCTGGCGAGTACTATGTTGTAGTTTATGGTATGAAAGAAGTTGTAGATAATACTGTTTATACTTATGATAATGAAACAAGAACACCATCAGATGAGAAGGAGCCTTTCTGGTATCATACTTCAGTTGCAAGTACTAAGAGTACGGTTTGTGAAATTCCTATGCCAACTCCACTTGTTATTGAAAGATTCCCAGCTAAATATGCAATTATGACTAGTGCACCGAATGAACAAATTCAGTTTATTTTAACTGGCCGTCAAACAATTAAAGACGCTATTAAAGTAGGAAGTCCTAGTTTATTAGTAGAAAAAAGTGAAAATGCCGCTTTTGTTGATGACCCAGAAACTTTACAATATGAAGAATTTAGACTTGCAGATGGTCAAGTAATATTTGATGAGGAGTATAATGCTTTAATTTTCAAGACAGATATAACAACAACTACAACAACTCCTAGTGAAGAAGAAGATGGCGAGCCAACAGTTACAACTACTACAACAAATATTCCTGAAGGATATTATAGGTTTACAGTATTAAATACTTTAAATGGAGATACTGCTGCAACAGACCCTGCGTTTATTATTCGTATTACTGAGTCGGCTAAACCAGCTGCAAGCGACCTTCAACTGATAGCTGTTAATGCCGATGGTACTGCATATAATGGAACCAGCAATCCTAGTGTAGTTAATCGCAATGAATTAAGAATTAATTATACTAGATTTACTCCTGAGCAGTCTGATGGTGTTGAATATGAGTGGTTCAAGAGAGTTGGTGAACAAGTTAACCCTGAGGATATTGAGGGAGAAGCTACTGACTTATTAATTGAAGGTGCAACCACTGAAGCTTATGCTCCTACAGTATCTGGCGCATATTATGCAAGAATAATTAATACATTTAATAATACTGTTAGCAAAACACTTACAAATGTAGTTGTATTTACTGACTAATACGGGAAGGAGGTAATTTATTATGATTACATCCGCTTATGAATATTTATCCCATATTCAAGAAATTCAAAATATTAATCTTCGTAAAGAAAGATTAAGTATTCCTGAGAGCGAACCAATTTACGCAATTGATTTAAATACCCGTACAATTGAAACTCCGACTTTCTTAAGTGTTGAAACAGACCATACCGCTGAGACGGTATTCTTTAAAGTAGACCGCTATTTCGATACAGTTGATTTAGCGGATTCTACTTGTATTATTCAATACATCAACGCTAAAGGTAAATCTTATATTTATGCAGTTCCAATTTATGATACTCAGACATTGGCTGCTGATGGCAAGATGCTAATTCCTTGGGTCATTCAAGGACCGGCTACTGCTTCTGCTGGTGCTATTAAATATGCAATTAGGTTTTATAAAATTAAGAAAACAACAGAAACTATCCAAGATGGCGATGGAGTAATTAATACAGAAGAACCTAAATATGAATTTGAGTATATTATTAATACAATTCCTTCAACAAGCAGAATTTTATCTGGTTTAGGAGACAAAGGGTATCAAATTGCTGAGGCAGCTTTTGAAGAAGAGTTAGATAAAAAAACTGTAACGGGTCTTGAAGAAATTTTATCGAGGTTAACTATACTTGAAAATTCAGATGGATTTAATATTTATTGGACCGATTTATTTGATTAATTAAAAAACGGGCTTCTTTTTAGAAGCCCGTTTTTTTTATGGTCATTTTAGAATAAGTTAATAGTAAATAAAATCAAATATAAATAGAGATAATATTTTCCATTGGACAGTAAGATACGCAATAGGAAAATTAAGAA
>Ga0247611_10003643_pt1 | contig 22507 bp, 22 predicted proteins | sample 177DNAGHGhighgp2_FD_192422 | JGI IMG/M metagenome (GOLD analysis project Ga0247611, IMG submission 192422) | Sheep rumen microbial communities from Palmerston North, Manawatu-Wanganui, New Zealand - 1770 DNA GHGhigh gp2 | ecosystem: Host-associated > Mammals > Digestive system > Stomach > Rumen... | reverse complement strand
TGAGCTCATCGGCGACTGCTGCGATTCGGCGATTTTCCGCATCTTGCGCTCCGTCACTTCCTTGTGAAACTGATTTAAGAATGTCATAGTCCATACCGTTTAACTGATCTCAGCGACAAAGGTACGAAAAAAAAATCGAAAAAAACATCAAACGACGAAATAAAATAGTAGACATTGCACATGCCAAGCGTAGCACCCAAAAAAGGTTGGCACCCGCGCAGGATGCCAACCTTTCTTTGGTCTGTTAAGAGCAATTTCTATCTGTTTAAAGCGATTATCCTTACTCCACTACAACGGGCTTGTACTTCGGCACGAGTGACTTCATGATGCACCAGCCGATGAGGTAGGCCACGGCGCAGAACGAGAAGACGATCATGTAGGCTGCGGGCTTGCCGTCAAAGCCGAAGAAGGTGAAGGCATTGTCGATACCGACTTTATCGATGGAGAGCTGGTCGGCCCACTTGAAGAATTCACCGGAACCTTTGTTGATGGCAAACGAACCGAGACCGCCGGCCATGGAACCGATACCGGTGATGGTGCCGATGGTGCTCTTCGGGAACATGTCGCCGATGGTGGAGAAGAGATTGGCCGACCATGCCTGGTGTCCGGCTCCGAGGAAGCCGATGAGGATGGCGGGCCACCAGGCGCTATAGGCTCCGAGAGGCTGTGCCAGCAGGCCTAACAGGGGGAAGAAGGCGAAGATGAGCATGGCACGCATGCGTCCGAGATAGGGGTTCATGCCGCGCTTCTCGACAAAGTAAGTGGGCAGATAGCCACCGCCGATGGAGACGATGGTAACGATGGCATAGAGCGTCAGGATGAGCAGAATGCCCATGGTAGAGTCGCTGGTATAGCCGTACTGGTCGGAGAAGTAGGCAGGTGCCCAGAACAGGAAGAACCACCACACGCCGTCGGTCATCAGCTTACCCACGATGAACGACCAAGTCTGCTTGAAGGTGAAGCACTTCCAGAAGGAGATGGTCTTCTCTTCCTTGGCCTCCTGCTTGTTCTGCACCTCAGCGATGTCGCTGTCCTGCTCAATGTAGTTGAGCTCGGCCTGGTTCACGTAAGGGCTCTTGTGAGGCTTCTCGTAGAGCCACATCCACAGGCCCATCCACACGAAGCCCAGGACACCGATGACGATGAAAGCCATCTCCCAGCCCCAGGCACGTGCCAGCAAGGGTATGGTGGCAGGAGCTGCGAGGGCACCCACGGAGGCGCCGCTGTTGAAGATAGAGGTGGAGAAGGCACGGTCTTTCTTGGGGAAATACTCGGCCGTGACCTTGATGGCAGCAGGGAAGTTGCCTGCCTCGCCGAGGGCGAGCACCATGCGACAGGCAAGGAACATGTACATGGAGATTGTGGCCAACATCACGGCGGCGTCGCCGGTGAGCTTTCCTAACTCAGCGATGCTGCTGTAGCCGCCCCACTGCATGGCTGCCCATCCGCAGCCGGCATGCAGGCAGGCACCCAGCGACCATACGAAAATGGCGATGATGTAGCCTTTCTTAGTGCCCATCCAGTCGATGAACTTGCCAGCGAAGAGGTTGGCGACGGCATAGAAAATGGAGAAGACGGCGGTGATGTTGCCGTAGTGGGAGTCGTCCCAGTGGAACTCAGGAGAGATGAAGTCTTTCCAAGTGAGCGACAGGACCTGACGGTCCATGTAGTTGATGGTGGTTGCCAGGAAGAGCAGCCCGCAGATGACCCAACGGAAGTTGGACATTTTGGTGGTTTGAATGGGTGTCATAATTCAATTGATAATTGACAATTGATAATTGATAATTACTTAATGTCGATTACGGGAATGTTGTCTTTGTCGTTGTAGTATAGGTTCTCGCCTGCCATACCCCAGATGAAGGTATAGTAGTAGGTGCCGGCGGCGGCATGTATGCTCCACTCGGGCGACATGATAGCCTGCTCGTTGTGCAACCACACCACGCGGCTCTCTTCGGGCTGTCCCATGATGTGGGCAATGGTCTGGTCCTGCGGCAGGTTGAAGTAGTAGTAGGCCTCGATGCGGCGGCCGTGGGTATGGGGCGGCATGGTGTTCCAGGCGGCACCGGGGTTCAGCTGGGTGAGTCCGAGCTGCAGCTGGCAGGGGCCTTCCTCGAGCACATCGTTGACAATGAGTTTGTAGACGGTGCGGTTGTTGCACTCTTCCAGTGAACCGACGGGCCCCCAGACGGCGGCCTTCAGCGAGCCTTTGCGCCCGTCAAGGGTCACCCACTGCGTCTTGTAGTGCTGGTGTGCGGTGGCGCTGTTCAGATAGAACTTGGCGGGCTTCTTCGGGTCTTTCGAGCGGAAGAGCACTTCCTTGTTCACGTCGACCGACTGTCCCTTCTTGTCCTTGCCGATGTGTCCACGGCCAATGTAGAGGGCTTCCTTGGGCGAGAGGGCATACTCCTTGCCGTCGACGATCACTACGCCGTCGCCCTCGCCGCAGTTCACCACGCCGAGCTCACGGTTGTAGAGGAAGTACTTGTCCTTGATCGTGGGATCGACGTCAAGACCAAGGTCGCGGAAGTTCTCAAGCTTCAGGTCCTTCGTCACGGGCATGGCACCGCCGAAGATGAAGCGGTCGTAGTGCGAGTAGGTCAGGTTGATCTCGTCGGCCACCATGACCTTCTCCATCACGAAACGCTCGCGCAGCGTCTTCGTGTCATAGTGCTTCACGTCCTCCGGATGGCAGGCCGTCTGGAAATTCACGTGCTGCTGTGCCTGGGATGTCAATGCCACGGCCAGCAGTGCTACTGAAAATAATGTTCTTTTCTTCATATTATGATTTAAATAAATAGTTTTTTTTATTTGGAAATGAATGTTTTTTAAGAAACGTTATTTAGGAAACGATTATTATTTTAGAAACGAATTATGCTAATTATATTTAATTTTGTCCACGAATTTTTCTAATTTTATTTGTTTTCTTTACGAATTATTCTAATTGATTATTGAAACTAATGATATGATTACTTATCTGTGATGTAGCTCTTGTAATTGCTTTGATTGAGCAATACAAAATCATCGAATTGTGGCTGAAATAATTAGAAAAATTCGTGGAATAAATTCGTTTTAATTATTCAAATTCGTTTCTTAAATAACCATCCTTGGTTTCTTACTTTGCGTTCTTTTCCTCGCGAACGATGCGCATGCGGTTCCAGACCACCATGCCAATGGTAATCACAGTGAGCACACCGGCACCAATCCATTTCAAGTAGGCCACGCACTTGTAGATGACCCAGCCGAAGAGCGAGGAGGCGAAGTCGAGCGCACCACCCTCGAAGCCTGTGGGAATGTCAGCGGCCTTGTCGCCCGTCTGCTCGAACACGGTGTGGGCAGCCTGCGTGAAGGCAGGAGCCATGTCGGTGACGAAGTAGAGGCCAACGGCCAATGCCACGAGACCAATGATGAAAGTCTTCACAACATTGCCCTTCGTGAACGGAAGCACCATGGGGAAGAGGTAGAACATGCCGGCCAGCGAGGCAAGGGGCAGGAACTGGTTGCCGGGCAGGATGACGGCAAGTCCCAGTGCCACGGGGATGAGCAGCAGCGAGACTACCAAAGTCGTGGGGTGGCCTATGACCACGGCGGGCGACATGCCGATGTAGACCTTCTTGCCGTTGAACTTCTTCTTCACAACCTCCTGCGTCTTCTCAGCGATGGGTTTCAGGCCCTCGATGAAGAGCGAGGTGATGCGCGGTATGAGTTCCATAACGGCTCCCATCGTCACGCCGAGGAAGAGCACTTTCTTGATGTCCATCTGTGCCAGCACGCCGATGAGAGCGCCCACGATGACGCCCAGCACCAATGGCTCGCCCATGACGCCGAACTTCTTTTTCATGCCCTCGGCATCGATGTTCAGCCGGTCGAAGCCAGGAATCATGTCGAGTGCCTTGCCAATGAGAACAGCGAAGGGCACGAAGCTCTGGCAGAAGGGCTGCGGAATGCTGATGCCCTGCCATTCAGGATAGTACTTCTGGAAGCGGTCGGCGGTGAGGTCGGCCATGACCAGCGTAACGATGTAGCAGACAATAGCAGCGAAATAGCCCCATGCAAGCGACTGGTCCATGACGAAGTAGGCCACGGCACCGATGAAGGCGAAGTGCCAGTAGTTCCACAGGTCGATGTTCACCGTGCGCGTGCAGCCAGTGATGAGCAACAGGAAATTCACGCCCAGACAGATGGGGATGATGAGTGCGCCCACGGCGGTGTTATAGGCCACGGCTGCGGCTGCGGGCCAACCCATGTCGAAGACCTTGAGCTGAAGGTCATAGAGTTCTGAGATCTGGCTGAGCGGTCCGCCGAAGTTGGTGGTCAGCAGGGCAGTGACGATGCCCAGTCCCACGAAACCTACGCCGACGTAGAGTCCACTTTTGAGTGAGCGTCCGAACTTCAGCCCGATGCACAGGCCGATGATGGTAAAGAGGATGGGCATCATGACCGATGCGCCCAGACTGATGATGTAGCTGAATACTTGTTCCATGGTTATTGTTTGCTTGTTATTTCCTTACGATGATTTCCACGTTGTCCTTCTTGATGTTGCGGCAGTGCTGGAAGGTGTCGCCGTTCTGGGCCACGATCCTGATGTTCTTCAGGTTGATTCCCTCGATGGGCATCTCGGGCAGCCCGTTGAATTCCATGGCGAAACCGGCATGACTGCAAGTCACGTTGCGAATGTCGATGTTGCGGAACACGGGGGTCTCCTCGGTCACAGGCAGCGGCTTGACCTCTGACTGCGAACCGCCGTCGGCCAGCACCTCGGCCACGGACTTACCTCCGTAGTACATGTTGAAAGTAATGGCATAGGTAGTGATGTCGGTCATGGAGATTCCATCGATGAAGATGTTCTCAACCACGCCGCCTCGTCCGCGCGTAGACTTGAAACGCAGTCCCACGTCGGTGCCCAGGAACTGGCAGTTGCGCACCATGATGTTCCTCACGCCGCCGCTCATCTCCGAGCCAACGACGAAGCCGCCATGTCCGGCAAAGACTGTACAGCCGTCGACCACCACATTCTCGCAGGGGCGTCCGCGCCGGCGCCCGTCGGCATCCTTGCCGCTCTTGATGCAGATGCCGTCATCGCCGGCATCGAACTTGGAGTTAATGATCAGCGCATTGCGGCACGACTCCAGATCCAGGGCATCGCCATTCTGGGCGTATGAGGGATTGCGTACCAGCACATGGTCGATGATGATATTCTCGCACATGAGCGGGTGCAGGTTCCATGCAGGCGAGTTCTGGAAGATGACGCCTTCAAGCAACACGTTCTTGCACCGCACCAGATTCACCATCACCGGACGCAGGAAGCGCTTGATGGCCCTCCATTCCTCTTCGGTCTGCGCATTAGGCACGTTCATATTGGCTCCTGCCTCGCCCTTGGCATAGCCCTCGGAAGGCACCCAGTAGCCTTTCTTCATCTCCACGCCTCCGCTGTCGAGCAGTTTCTTCCAGTGGCTGTCGGTGACCTTGGAACGCTTCACGGGACGCCAGTACTGGCCGTTGCCGTCGATGACGCCCTCGCCGGTGATGGCGATGTTCGTGGCTCCAATGGCACTCAGGGGCGACTGGCACCTGCGGGTGTCCAGTCCCTCGAACGAGGCCTCAACGATGGGATAGAGGTTCTCGTCGGCAGCAAACTGTATGACAGCGCCCTTTTCCAAGTGCAGGTCGATGCCCGACTTCAGCACAATAGGGCCGGTGAGCCAAACGCCACGGGGCACCAGCAGGTGGCCGCCGCCTTTCTTCACCAGCAGGTCAACGGCCTTGGCGAAAGCCTCGGTACAGAGCTGCTCGCCATTGCCCACACCTCCGCAATCGGCCACGCTGACCGTCACGTCGGGGAACACGGGAGCCTTTACCGGCTGCATGTTGAAGGGCAGCCCCACGGCATATTCACCATACTTGTCTTGTGCACCCGCACTCAGTGCTATCGCCATGAGCAGCAAGGGAAATAGGATTCTCTTCATAAGAAAAAAATATCGTTTTTAGTAGTTGTTGTAATTTTCGTAGCAAAGGTAAGCATATTATTTCAAACAGCCAAGAATCAAGTCCATATATTTTTCATCACCGGCCTGATTGAGCAATTCTTGCAGTGGATTCATCACAAAGTCGCGTTGCAGCATCAACGGATGGGGCACCTTCAGCCGCCGTGAGTCAATCACCTCACAGTCGTAGAGCAGGATGTCAATGTCAATGGGACGGTCATGGAAGAGTGCATCGCGCGTCGTACTTAGCGCCTTTCTGGTGGTGGCGTGTTCCGGCCGTTTGCCCAACAGCCGTTCTATGTGCTGCGTGCGGTCGAGCACCTGCAATGGCTCCAGCAGCGTGTGGCAGCGCACCACCCCGTTAAGGAACCTGTTTTCCGACTCAAAGCCCCATGGTTCAGTCTCAATAAAGGCCGACCGGCCCACGATGGGACCGATCAGCCTTTCTATCTCGTCGCAGGCACGGCAGAGCAGCGCCTTGCGCTCACCCATGTTCGAGCCCAGTCCTAAGAACACTTCATGCTCCACCCTACTACAAACTACGCACTATGCATTATGAACTATGGATGATGCACAAACGCCTAATCGTCCAGCAGCAGGAGCGCGTCGCCGTAGCATCCGAAGTGATAGTTGTTCTTCACTGCCTGCCTATAGGCCTCGTAGACCAGGTCGTAGCCACCAAAGGCAGCCGTGGCCATCATCATCGTGGACTCTGGATGATAGAAGTTGGTAACGAGCGCGTTGGACAGGCCGAAGTCGTAGGGCGGGAAGATGAACTTGTTGGTCCATCCCTCATACTCCTTGAGCATGCCGTCGGTGCCCACAGCGGTCTCCGTGGCCCTGGCCGTGCTCACGCCGACCGCACAGATGCGGTGTCCGGCACACTTGGCCTCGTTGACGATGCGGCATGCCTCGGCTCCCACGAACATCTGTTCTGAATTCATCTTGTGCTTGGTCAGGTCCTCCACCTCAATGGGATCGAAGGAGCCCAGGCCGCAATGCACGGTAACGTAGGCAAATCCAAAGCCGCGTATCTCCATCATCTTCATCAGCTGGCGGCTGAAGTGCAGTCCTGTCGACGGGGCGGTGACGGCTCCCTCGTTGCGCGCAAAGATGGTCTGGAAGTTCTCCATGTCGTCCGGGTCGGCAGGACGCCGCTCCACGATGTAGCGCGGCAGGGGAGCCTGTCCCAGCGAGAACAGCTCACGCTTGAACTCGTCGTGCGGACAGTCATAGAGGAAGCGCAGGGTGCGTCCGCGGCTGGTGGTGTTGTCTATCACCTCGGCCACCATGGGTCCCTCCTCGTCGAAGAACAGTTTGTTGCCTATGCGTATCTTTCGTGCAGGCTCGACCAGCACATCCCACAGGCGCAGCTCCTCGTTCAGCTCTCTGAGCAGGAACACCTCGATCTTGGCGTCGGTCTTCTCCTTCGTGCCGAAGAGCCTGGCGGGAAACACGCGCGTATCGTTGAAGATGAACGTGTCGCCCTCGTCGAAGTAGTTGCACAGGTCGCGGAAGGTCATGAACTCTTCGGTGTCATTACCCTCGGCATCCTTCTTGAACATCTCTATGCGCTCGCTCTTGCGGTGCAGCACCATCAGCTTGCACTGGTCGCGGCTGTAGACGCGCTCCACGGTTCCATCCTCGTTCTCGAAGGAGCGGTGGGGCGGATAGAGAGCCACCAGTTCCTCGGGCAGTTTGAACTTGAATTGTGATAGTTTCATATCTTTGTCTGTTATTGTTTTGTCATGCGCTCAATCCATGCGGGCACCTCGTCGAGCGTCAGGCAGTCCTCCATCCTGACGCTGCCCAGCCTGGTGCGGCACAGAGCGGTGAGGAAAGCTCCGCTGCCCAGTGCGCGGCCGATGTCGCGTGCCAGCGAACGGATGTAGGTGCCCTTGCCACAGCTCACGCGGATGCTCATCTGCATGGTCGAGGGGTCGAAGTCAGTCAGCTCTATCTCGTCAATGCGTATGCGCTTCGACTTCAGCGTGACCTCGTCGCCCTTGCGGGCCAGGTCGTAGGCACGGCTGCCGTCGACCATCACCGCCGAGTAGAGGGGCGGCACCTGATCAATATCGCCGACGAACTGGCCCAGCACGCTGAGAATCAGTTCGCAGGTAATGTGCTTCGTGGGGTAGGTCATGTCGACCGTGTGCTCGCGGTCGAACGAGGGTGTCGTGGCTCCGAGCTGCAGCGTGGCGGTGTACTCCTTCGACTGCAGCTGCAGCTGCTCTATCTGCTTCGTGGCCTTGCCCGTACACAGAATCAGCACCCCCGTGGCCAAAGGGTCCAGCGTGCCTGCATGCCCGGTCTTGAGCCGCTTCACGTGCAGTGAGCGCGACAAGCGGGTTCGCACGTAGGCCAGTGCCCCGAACGAGGTCATGCCGTATGGCTTGTTGATGTAGATGAATGCTCCTTCGTGGAAGTCCATAGGTATTTACGAAACAAAACTGCTGATAATGACCGCAGCACCCACAATGGCACAGTAAATGCCGAAGTAGACAAGCTTGCCCTTCTTCACCAGACTGATCATCCACTTGCAGGCGAAGCAGCCGCTGATGAAGGCAGCCAGGAAGCCCACCGCGAGCGGGAACAGGCCGATGTCGCCCGTCACGGCCTCGCCCTTCATGGCTTTCAGTACATCGAGCAGGGCCTCGCCCAGTATCGGGGGAATGACCATCAGGAACGAGAACTTTGCCAGCGACTCCTTCTTGTTGCCGAGCAGCAGACCAGTGGCAATGGTCGAGCCCGAGCGCGACAAGCCCGGCAATACGGCGGCGGCCTGTGCCAGGCCAATGATGAAGGCATCCTTCATGGAGATGTGCTCCTTCTGACGCGGACGGGCATAGTACGAGAAAATCAGCAGCAGGGCGGTCAGCAGCAGGCAGCAGCCCACTATCAGCAGTCCGGAACCGAAGATTTCCTCCACATAGTCCTTGAAGAACAGGCCCACGATGCCCACTGGTATCATCGACACGATGATGTTCAGCACATACTTCGTCTCAGCATTCATCTGCCACTTGAAGAGTCCTTTCAGTATCCACTCTATCTCGCTCCACAACACAACCAGCGTCGAGAGCACCGTTGCCACGTGGACAGCCACGGTGAACATCAGGTTGTCATCGCCGTTCTCCATGCCGAAAAACGCCTGCCCGATGGCCAGATGGCCGCTGGAACTCACGGGCAGATACTCCGTCAGGCCCTGGATCAGGCCCAGTACCAATGCTTGAAACCAATCCATGTGCTAATCCTTCGGTTTGTAGACAACGGCATAAATCATAGACACAAACCCGATGAGGCACACAATCGGGGCCACCTTGGTGCGACGGGCACCGAAGATGTCGGGGTTGAAGGCTTCCTGGGTCGACCCGTCGCCGCCCATCAGCACAAACCCGATGATGACCACCAGCATGCCGGCGGCCAGCAGGATGAAATTCATCCGTCCAAAGGCCAAGTTTTTCTTATCCATATTCTTGTTTTTTTGTTGTTCTTCTCCATGATTGTTGTCACCCGGTGCCCTATATCTTGTAGACCTCGCCTGCCGTCATGCGCAGGAACTTGTTCACCGAAAGCAGCGAGCACAGCAGCATGATAAGGAAGCCCGAGGCCAGCACAGCAACGCCCGTCACGGCCATTTCGCGCCAGGTCAGCACCTCCTCCACACCGGGCTGATATTTGTACAGGCACCACACCACGCCTCCCAGTATGCCGCATGCCAGCAACGACGACACCAGACCGATGTTCAGTGCCCGCTTGAGGAACGGCTTGCGGATGAAGGACCACGGCGCGCCCACCAGCTTCATGGTGTGAATGGCAAAACGGCGCGAGTACATGCTCAGGCGCACCGAGTTGGAAATCAGCGCATAGCAGATGATGATAAGCAGCACGGCCAGCACCAGGAGCACCAGCGACACCTGCCGCAGGTTGTGGTTCACACGGTCGGTCAGATCTTCCTGATACGACACGTCGCTCACCAGTGCACGGTTGCGCTTCAGCGTCCGGGCTATGAGCCGCAGCGAGTCGCCGTTGGCATAGTCGGCAAGCACCTGCAGCTCGATACTGGCCACAAACGGGTTGGCATCCAGGAACTCCGTGGGATCTGTGCCCATAGCCTCCGTCTGTTCCTTCAAGGCCTGCTCCTTACTGACGTAGGTGGCCTTACGCACATAGTGTCGCTTGCGCAGCTCCTTGCACAATACGTTGCCTTCACGTGCCGTCACGCTGTCGCCCAACAACACGGTCACCGTGAGATTCTCGCGCACATAGTCCGACACATTGCGGGCTGTGAGCACGGAAAGCACAACGAGGCCAAGCAAAATAAGCACCATCGTGGTGCTGATACACAATGTCAAAACCTGCATGCCTGAACGGCGCGAGGTCTTCCGATGTCTTCTCTTCATCACGAAAACTGAAAAAATGCGTATTACGCCAAATTCGGTGCAAAATTAACGCTTTTCCGCGAATATCCCAAAAAAAATAACATGTTTTTGCTTTGCAGTCATTCAGAGGCGTCGTGCAACTGCAAGCAGGAAGCCTCTACACAATAAAGACACACACTCTGACGTTATAGAAATAAAAAAACATGTCTACCGTTATCTATCCCTCGCCCATTTTCGGGCCCATCCACAGCAGGCGTCTCGGCGTCTCGCTGGGCATCAACCTGCTGCCGTCCGATGGCAAGGTGTGTACCTTCGACTGCATCTACTGCGAATGTGGGTTCAACGCCCAGCGGCGACCCACACGCCGCATGCCCACCCGCCAGGAAGTGGCACGGGCTCTCGAGGAGCGGCTCGCCGACATGAAGGTCAACGGGCCCGCCCCCGATGTGCTCACCTTTGCCGGCAACGGCGAGCCCACCGTGAACCCCGAGTTCCCCGCAATCATCCACGACACGCTGCAACTACGCGACCGCTACTTCCCCCAGGCCCGTGTCTCCGTGCTCAGCAATGCCACCCAGGTGTTGCGCCCCGAAGTGCATGCCGCACTGATGCGCGTTGACAACAACATTCAGAAGCTCGACACCGTCGATCCCTTATATATAAATAAGGTGGATCGCCCCACGGGCCACTACGATGTCCAGACCATCATTGAACAGCTCAAGGCCTTCAACGGCCATGTCATCCTCCAGACCATGTTCCTGCACGGTCCGGGCGTCACCAATACTACTGATGGCTATGTAGCTCCCTGGCTTGAAGCCGTGGCCTACATCCGGCCGAGCCAAGTGATGATCTACACCATTGACCGCGAAACCCCTGACGCCTCGCTCTCCAAGGCCACCCACGACGAGCTCGATGCCATTGCCCAGAGGGTGCAGGAGAAAGGCATTCCCTGTCAGGCCTCCTACTGAGCGGTCTTCCATACATCCGGAACAGCCTGCCGTTTTGCCGAAAAGCAAAAATCATCCCCCGACTCACATCGAGGGATGACCAACACAAACACAAAATAAAAACACAGCCCCGCCCTTCTTACGGTTACAGGGCTGGTGTGGTCTCGTCCTCCGGGTCACACATAGCTGCGCAAGGCCCGAAGGCGCTATCAGTTGCTACTGGATGCCGCGCTCGCGCAGTTTCTCCTGCCAGCGCCAGGCACTCTTCAGCACTTCTTCGGTAGGCGTGTCGGCCTTCCAGCCCAACACTTTGTTGGCCTTGTCCACGTTGCCCCATACCTTCTCAATGTCGCCCTCGCGACGCGGTGCGTAGGTCCAGTTCACCTTGACACCCGTAGCCTTCTCAAAGCCTTCGACCACTTCGAGGGTCGACAAGCCACGACCCGTGCCGATGTTGAACACTTCGACGGCATCGGTCTCGGGCTGGTCAAGCACACGCTCCATGGCCTTCACATGGGCCTTGGCCAGATCGACCACATAGATGTAGTCGCGAATGCAGGTGTGGTCGGGCGTGTCATAATCATGACCGAAGATCTTCAGCTCCTTGCGGATGCCGATGGCGGTCTGCGTGACGAAGGGGATGAGGTTCATGGGCACGCCATTGGGCAGCTCGCCAATAAGGGCAGAGGGATGTGCGCCGATGGGGTTGAAGTAGCGCAGGATGATCGATTTGATGGGAGCACCGGAATGGATGTAGTCCTGAATGATTTCCTCGTTGATCTGCTTGGTGTTTCCGTAGGGCGAGAGAGCCTTCTGGATGGGTGCGTTCTCCGTGACGGGAAGGTTCTCCTCGGTGGGCTGTCCGTAGACGGTGCACGAACTGGAGAAGATGATGCCCTTCACCTGGTACTTAGGCATGAGCTCCAGCAGGTTGATGAGCGACGTCAGGTTGTTGCGATAGTAGAGCAACGGCTTCTCCACGCTCTCGCCCACGGCCTTCGAGGCTGCAAAGTGAATGATGCCCTCAATCTTGGGGTACTTCTTGAACACGCCTTCCAGGGCTTCCATGTCGCAGCAGTCCACCTGCTCGAAGGCGGGGCGCTTGCCAGTGATGGCCTCAATGCCGTCGACAACCGAGGCATTGGAGTTTGAAAGATTGTCAATGATTACTACTTCGTAGCCTGCCTCTTGCAGTTCTACTGTGGTGTGGCTGCCGATAAAACCGGTGCCGCCAGTTACGAGAATTGTCTGCTTCATTGTGTATGTTTTTAAATTATAGTTTTAGCAGTTTCAGTTGATAGTTGCAAAGATAGTCATTTTTCTGACAACTGCGCATGTTTTATCACATTTTAACGCTCTTTTTACTGAAGAATCAGTTTTCCGCATTTGCCACTAAGCCCATTGCGCCGGCCTTCTCCATGAGCAGTTGCATGAGGGGCTGACGCTCGTTGGGCACACGGTTGTCCAACACGGCGTCCTTTAAGCACTGCTTCAGCACGCCCACCTCGCGCGAAGGCTTCAGCCCAAACATCTGCATGATCTCATTGCCGTCGATAACGGGCTGCAGCAACCGCTTGTAGTCCTTCTCTTTCAGGTCGGCCAGTTTCTCGCGCACTATGCGGAAGTTCTCAAGGAACATTTTCTTCCTGACTTCGTTCTTGGAAGTGATGTCGGCCTCGCAGAGTGTCATCAGGTCATCAATATCATCGCCCGCATCATTGAGCAGGCGGCGCACAGCCGAGTCGGTAACCTCTTCATCGGCGATGGCCTGTGGGCGCATGTGCAGTTCCACCAGTTTCTCCACATACTTCATCTCGGAGCCCATGGGTAGCTTCAGCCTACGGAACAGCGGCGGCACCATCTTCGCACCGATATAGTTATGGTTGTGGAAAGTCCAGCCTACAGCCGGCTCCCAGCGCTTGGTCTTGGTCTTGCCAATATCGTGGAGCAGGGCTGCCCAACGCAGCCACAATGGTCTCTCGGCCATCGGCGATGCTGCCTGTTCGGTATTGCCATCCGATTCGGTTGCCTGCCGTGAATCGTCGGCTGTCAACTGTGCGCGAACTACGTTCTCCAGCACCTCGAGCGTGTGATAGAAATTATTCTTATGGGCACGGCCGTCACGCTGCTCCACGATGTCGAGTGCAGCCACCTCGGGCAGGATGATGTTCAGCAGCCCCGAACGCTGCAGGTCAACAAAGCCCTTGCTGGGATGCTCGGCCATCATGATCTTGTTCAGCTCCACCTCAATACGCTCGCCGCTCACAATCTTGATGCGGTCGGCCATGCGCTCCAGCCCTTCGAAGGTTTCGTCCTCAATCTGGAAGTTCAGCTGGGTGGCAAAGCGTATGCAGCGCATCATGCGCAGCGGATCGTCACTGAACGTGATGTCGGGATCGAGCGGCGTGGCAATGATGCCGTCCTCCAGGTCGGCCAGGCCATTGAAGGGGTCGACCAGCTCGCCAAAGCGGTCATAGTTCAGGCAGATGGCCATGGCATTGATGGTGAAGTCGCGGCGGTTCTGGTCGTCCTCCAGCGTGCCGTCCTCCACAATGGGCTTGCGCGAGTCGTGGCTATAGCTTTCCTTCCGGGCTCCCACGAACTCCACCTCATACTCCCGTCCGCGCTGGCGGAATTTCACCTGGGCAGTGCCGAAATTGCGGAACACGGCCAAGTGGGCCTTCTTGCCCACAGCCTGCTTCAGGCGCTCGGCCACGGCAATGCCGCTGCCCACCACCACAACGTCGATATCGTTCGACGGGCGCTCCAGGAATATGTCTCGCACATAGCCGCCCACCACATAGCACTCCACACCCAGTGAGTCGGCCGCCTCGCTAATCAGATGGAAGATGGGCTGGTCGAGAATCTGTGCCAGTTCTTCATCGGAATATAGTTTCATAAGAGAATTGATGATCGATCTTCGTTTTGAGGTTGCAAAATTACAAATAATTCCTAAGAATAAAGACGAATCGACCGATAATATCGCGCTGTCGGGTGGCTTTTCCTGTCAGGAAAGGACAATTCCCTGTAAAAAATCATGTTAAATTATTCGCACCCTGCAACATTTTCGCTTGTTTATTCGTACCTTTGTAGCCTAAAAGTCAGGATCCATGAAATTGAAAAGCATCATTTTCTCGCTGGCACTACTGGGCTGCATAGCGGCTACAGGGTGTGCCGACAAGTCGCGCCGCACCGAGATTGAACAGCGCAAGGCTGCCCTGAAAGAAAAACAGGACTCGACCCTCGCCGCCTCGCAGGCCGAGCTGGCATGGGTGGACAGTGCCCTGCAGGCCGCTACCGCACAACACGAGCGGCTGCTGGAACAGCTGCACACTGGCAACCACAGCCAGGAGCGACTGCAACGGCTGGGGCAGGAACTCACACTGGCCCGCCTGCACCGCGACTCGCTACAGGTGCGCTTCGACGTGCTGTGCGGCGTCATCAAGTACATCCACCGGAAACAGGGACAGCAACCATAATCGAACGTCCGCATACAACAGGCACGCCCCACGGCACATGCAATTGCCTCTGACATGTCAAAAAACAGCCGAAAGTTTGGCCGTTTCAGCAGAAATAAGTAATTTTGCACCCGATATGGACAAATTCGAGAAGACGAATGCTCAGTTCGAAGCTGCCGTGGCCGAATGTGCCACACTGTTCGAACAGAAGTTGCACGACTATCGCGCATCGTGGCGCATCCTGCGCCCACAGTCGCTCACCGACCAGCTTTTCATCAAGGCCAAGCGCATCCGCCAGCTGGAGCTGACGGGCGAGTCGCTCGTGGGCGAAGGCATCCGTCCTGAGTTCGTGGGTCTGGTGAACTACGGCATCGTGGGCCTGATTCAGTTAGAGATGGGATTCAGCGACACCGTCGATATTGACAATGCCACGGCCATGGCTGCCTACCACAAATATGCCAAGGAGGCGCTGGAACTGATGAAGCGCAAGAACCACGACTACGACGAGGCGTGGCGCAGCATGCGCGTCAGTTCGTACACCGACCTGATCCTGACCAAGATAGAACGCATCAAGGAAATGGAGAACCTGTCCGGTGCCACGCTGGTGAGCGAAGGCATCGACGCCAACTATATGGACATCATTAACTATGCAGTCTTCGGACTGATTAAGTTGAAGCGTGAGGACTGAAGGTTGCAAGCAAGGGAGAAGTCTGGGTAGTATGCAGAAGATTTGGAACGTCATAGCTAACGTGTGCCGCATCGTGCTGGCACTCACGTTCATCTTCTCCGGATTCGTAAAAGCCGTCGACCCGGCTGGAACCGCCTATAAGATCAGCGACTACCTGACTGCCATGGGGCTGGACGGCATCCTGCCCGAGGCGGGAGCCGTGGCTGCCAGTGTGCTGCTCTCGGCAGTGGAGTTTGCCTGCGGCATCTTCCTGCTCTTCGCCATTCAGCGCAGGTTGGCCTCAAGGACATGTCTGGTCATGATGATACTGATGACGCCGCTCACGCTATGGCTGGCAGTGGCCAATCCGGTGAGCGACTGCGGCTGCTTCGGCGACGCCGTAGTGCTGACCAACTGGCAGACTTTCTGGAAGAACGTGGTGCTGCTGGCAATGGCTGCCGTCGTGGCATGGAAGCCGAAGGCCATGTTCCGCTTCGTTAGCGAGTCAAACCAGTGGATTGTTGTCAACTACACCATCCTGTTCATCCTTGCCGTAGCGGCCTACAGTCTGTACTATCTGCCCATCTTCGACTTCCGGCCCTACCACATAGGGGCAAATATCCGCGAGGGCATGGAGGTGCCCGAAGGAGCGGAACAGCCGCAGTTCGAGACCACCTTCATCTTGGAGAAGAACGGGCAACAGCGCGAGTTCACCATCGATGACTATCCCGACTCCACGTGGACTTTCATTGACTCGCGCACCGTGCAGACCAGCAAGGGCTACGTGCCTCCCATCCACGACTTCTCGCTGACACTCGTTGCTGCCGGCGAGGATGGCGACGACGGGGGCGACGACATCACCGACGAGGTGGTCAACGACACAAGTTACGTGTTCCTGCTTGTGTCGCCACACATAGAGAAGGCCGATGACTCCAGACCGGATCTCATCAACGAGCTCTACGAGTATTGCCAGGAGCAGGGCTATGCCTTCTACGGACTCACGGCCAGCAACAGCCAGGCCATCGCAAAATGGCGCGACATGACTGGCGCTGACTATCCGTTCTGCTCGGTCGACGAGATTACGCTGAAGACCATCGTGCGCAGCAACCCGGGACTGGTGCTGCTGAAGAACGGCACCGTCGTGAGGAAATGGAGCCACAACGACTTGCCCCACATAGAGCCTGCGCTCACCTCCAAGCCCTTGGAGCAGCTGGAAACAGGACAGATGCCCCACGACGCCGTTGCGGCGAAGATAGCACGCATACTGCTCTGGTTCGTGCTGCCACTGGCATTGCTTACTATTGCCGACCGCACCTGGATGTGGACAAAATGGCTGCGCCGACGAAACAAGAAGGCATCGGCAACACCAAGCGAGCCGGAAACGGACAAACCGCTTCAGAAAGAAGAATCAACAACCCTAAATAAACAACAAGAATTATGAGAAAGAAAATCGTAGCAGGAAACTGGAAGATGAACATGAATCTCCAGGATGGTATCGCTCTGGCAAAGGAGCTTAACGAAACACTGAAGGCTGAAAAGCCCAACTGTGGCGTGGTTATCTGCACGCCGTTCATCCACCTGGCAAGCATCGCCCAGTTCCTGGATCAGGACATCATTGGCCTGGGTGCCGAGAACTGCGCCGACAAGGAAAAAGGCGCCTTCACGGGCGAGGTCAGCGCCGAGATGGTGAAGTCGACGGGAGCACAGTATGTCATCCTGGGCCACTCTGAGCGTCGCGAGTACTACAAGGAAACTCCCGAGATCCTGAAGGAGAAAGTGCTGCTCGCCCAGAAGAACGGCCTGAAGGTCATCTTCTGCATCGGCGAGAGCAAGGACGAGCGCGAAGCCGGCAAGCAGAACGAGGTAGTGAAGGCCGAACTGGAAGGCAGCGTGTTCAACCTCGCTGAGGAAGACTTCCGCAAGATTGTGATTGCCTACGAGCCCATCTGGGCCATCGGCACCGGACTGACCGCCACCGCAGAGCAGGCAGAGGACATCCATGCCTACATACGCAGCATCATCGCCGAGAAGTACGGACAGGCCGTGGCCGACGACACCACCATCCTCTATGGCGGTTCGTGCAAAGCCTCCAACGCCCCTGAGCTCTTCGCCAAGCCCGACATCGACGGCGGTCTCATAGGCGGTGCCTCGCTGAAGGCTGCCGACTTCAAAGGCATTATCGATGCCTGGAAATAAAAGAAGGGCTTTCCCCAAGCCTCTCACAAGGAGAGGATGTTTAGACAGACAAAGACAATGAAGACACTTCAATTACAATATGCAACAAAACATCCCCTCCTCCGGAGGGGCTTGGGGGGGCTTTTGCTCACGCTTCTCCTCTTTTCATTTTGCCCGGCAGGGGCGCAATCCTTCACCCAACGCCTGCAGAAACGAGTGAAGGGCGAAGGCACCGTGACCATACATCAGGACAAGGAAATAGAAATCCTGATCAACGGCACTCTGCAGGAGGCTGCAACCAAGACGCCCACACAGGCGTCGGCACAAACAGCGAAGAAAACGGACAACAAAACGGCCGCCGCTGGCAGCAACCAAGTAAGCAGCAATGCCAACAGCAACCGCCACCAGCAGCAACAGGAAGACACCCTTACGCAGACCAGGCCACTGGTCGCCGACACGATTGTCAGGACAGGACGCACACGGCACGTCATGGGATGGCGTGTACAGGTCTACTCCGGAGGCAACTCACGCAGCGACAGGGTGAAGGCCGAACGAATGGGCAGTCAGGTCAAGGCTATGTTCCCCGAACTGCAAGTGTACGTAAAGTTCCGCTCACCGCGCTGGCTCTGCCGCGTAGGCAACTTCCGCGACTATGCCGAAGCCAGCAAGATTAAAAATGACATCAAGCAGATGGGATTCGAGTCGGCCACCGTCGTCAAGGACAGCATCGTGGTGCCCTATTGACTGCCACGCTCGCCATCGCTTAACGTTTGATTTCATCCAAAACAACAAGACGTGTATCCAGAGAACGAAGTATTCCGCGAAGGGCTCGACCAACTTGCGGATCATTATAAGAAAATCATCAGCCTGCTAGGCGAAGACCCGCAGCGCGAGGGACTGGAGAAAACCCCCATGCGCGTGGCGAAAGCCATGCAAGTGCTGACACGAGGCTATGAGATGGACGCCCATAAGGTGCTCACCGATGCCCTGTTCAAGGAAGACTACAACCACATGGTCATTGTCAAGGACATTGACTTCTTCTCGCTCTGCGAGCACCACATGCTGCCTTTCTACGGAAAGGTCCATGTGGCATATATACCCAACGGCTACATCACCGGGCTCTCAAAGATTGCACGCGTGGTCGACATCTTCAGCCACCGCCTGCAGGTGCAGGAACGCATGACCATGCAAATACGCCAGTGCATCGACGAGACCCTGCACCCGCTGGGAGTGATGGTCGTGGTCGAGGCCAAGCACATGTGCATGCAGATGCGCGGCGTGGAGAAGCAGAACTCCATCACCACCACCAGCGAATTCAGCGGTGCCTTCGACCAGGCCAAAACCCGCCAGGAATTCATGAACCTCATCTCGCACTGAACAGACATCCCTACTCCACTCCATTAACAAAACAGAAAGATATACCATGTACCAGAATGACCGCGGTTCATACCGCAAGCAAGAGACCATATCCCACAAATTCACACATAGTTGTCTGGGACAACTGATTATCGGTGCAGCCATCGTCGGCTGCCTCCTTCTGCTGGCCACCCTCACATGCCCCTCAAGGGAAACCATGGAATCGGAGATTAAAGATGACATCAAGCAGTGCATACTGGAAGGCGACAGCCTGAGAAACGACTGGATTGACGATGTGGTTGCCAACGCGGGCTACATCTTCACCAAGACAGAAACGGACATCGACAGCGAACTGGAAAAGAACTTTGTGAAGTACAACCAACTGAAGTTCTACGAGCATACGTTCTTCTCCACCGTCTATCTGCACAACAATCTCAACACGCAAGGCAAACGCTGCGGCATGGGCATCTTCGGCATCGTGTTCCCCATGATTAACTACAACGACCTGCTGCTCCACGACGAGCGCATGCAGAACGACACCATCAACCAGCGGCTCATCATGGAATCTGATGGCGAATACTTCGGCGAGAATCCGGGCCTTGAGCCGTATCGGTACAAGGGCGAATAATCCCCCTTACGACAGAACAAAGACAACGCAGCCGCTTTTCCCGACGGGAAGAGCGGCTGCGCTTCATTCATTCCATAAAGACTACAGGGGATAGTCCTCAAAAGCGTAGAGAACGGTGCTCAGATAGCGCTCGCCGGTATCAGGCAGCAGCACCACAATCTTCTTGCCCTTATTCTCCGGACGCTTAGCCACCTGGATGGCTGCAAAGAGAGCAGCACCTGCCGAGATGCCAACCAGCAAGCCTTCGCTCTGAGCAATCTCGCGGCCTGTGCGAATGGCATCGTCGTTCTCTACGTCGAAGACCTCATCGATGACATTTGCATCGTAGGTCTTGGGCACAAAACCGGCACCGATGCCCTGAATCTTATGAGGACCGCTCTGGCCACCGTTCAGCACGGGGCTTGACTTTGGCTCCACGGCAATGATCTTCACGTTAGGGTTCTGCTCCTTCAGGTACTTACCCGTGCCACTGATGGTGCCGCCGGTACCCACACCGCCGATGAAGATGTCAACCTGTCCGTCGGTGTCGCGCCAGATTTCAGGACCCGTGGTGGCATAGTGCTTGGCAGGGTTGGCACCGTTCTCAAACTGCTGCAGGATAACAGCACCGGGAATAGAGTCGCGCAATTCCTCGGCAGCGCGGATGGCACCTGGCATGCCGTCCTTGCCAGAGGTGAGGCGAACCTCGGCACCGTAGGCCTTCACGAGGTTTCTGCGCTCCACGCTCATGGTCTCGGGCATGGTAAGGATCAGGTGGTAGCCCTTGACGGCTGATACCAGTGCCAGTCCTACGCCCGTATTTCCGCTGGTGGGTTCAATGATGGTGGCGCCGGGCTTCAAGATGCCCTTGGCTTCTGCATCCTCGATCATCGCCAGTGCGATACGGTCCTTCACGCTGCCGCCGGGGTTGAAAAACTCTACTTTAGCAATGACTGGAGTATCCAGTCCCTTTGCCGTTGAATACTTGTTGAGCTCCAGAAGTGGGGTGTTGCCGACGAGCTCAGTCAGTTGCTTTGCAATCTTACTCATAATCCTTACCTTATTAAATTAATAATATGTATGTTCTTTTATTTTTATCGGAAAACTTTCGATGGTGCAAAGGTACGGCGATTATCCGAATCCCACAATACCCTTAGTGTGTTATTTGCATACCACAAACATGGTATTTCCAGGAAAATCTCTTGTTTTCTTTGTTTTTTCCTACACAGAATGGCTTGTTTTGGGGGATTTCAAGTAACTTTGCAAGCAAAAGGAAGGAGCAAGAACACATTGAAAACAAGAGGTTATGTCCAGAAAGAAAGAAGAAGCCATGGCGGCAGGTATCTCTGTAGCTGAAACAAAGCACAATATGCAGCGCCGTAAGCCCTGGCATGACTATCGCCGCAAGGGTACCTACATGCTGACACTGGTGGTTGAAGGACGCAAGCCCCTACTGGGAAGTGTGGTAACAATTCCCGCTGCTGACACAGCAGAAATAGGGGCAGCCACAGCCACTACTCCCGCTGCATCAGCAGCGGGAAGAAGGTCTGCAGCGGGAAGATTGGAGGCCCGAGTAGATCTGACTGAGCTCGGAAGGGCTATCCGTGATGAGGAACAGCAGAAGATTCCCCTCTATTATAATATGGTGGAGGTATGGAAGCTCTGCATCATGCCAGACCATATTCACATGATAGTGAGGGTGAAGGAGGACATGCCAGAAGGGAAGCACCTGGGAAACGTCGTAGCAGGATTTAAGGGCGGCTGCTCGCGGGCATGGTGGAGACTGATGGCCGCGATACCCTGCGCTGACGCGCAGGGAGTAGTGGCAAATAATGACACGCAGGGAGTAGTGGCGAAAAATGACGCGCAGGGAGTAGTGGCGAAAAATGACGCGCAGGGAGTAGTGGCGAATAATGACACGCAGGGAGTAGTGCCGGTAGCCACGACTCCCGCTGCGTCAGCAGCGGGGCAAGAGCGTCCCTCCCTTTTCGAGCCCGGCTACAATGACCTCATCCTCATTGAAGACGGACAGCTCGACAACTGGCGACACTATCTGGATGACAACCCGCGGCGCCTGGCCATCAAGCGCCTGCACCCCGACTACTTCACCACGCTGCACTACGCAGACATCGGCGAGTGGCATTGCCAGACGGTGGGCAACCGCTTCCTGCTCGACATCCCCCAGAAGGCGGCAGTCATCGTCCATAACGCCTACACCGATAAGGAGTATGCCGACTACAAACAGCGGTGGTTGGCCTTCGCCGAGGCCGGCGGCATACTGGTGAGCGCCGCCATTGCCACGCGAGAGAAGGAGGTGATGCGCGAGGCCATGAACCGAGGCTACCGGCTCATCCTGGTTCGTGAGAACGGTTTCCCGCCCTTGTACAAGCCCTCGGGCGAGTCTTTCGATGCCTGCTCCGACGGACGTCTGCTACAGGTGAGTCCGTGGGAATACCACATGCAGCGCCGAACCATCTCGCGTGAGCAGTGCTTGAAGCTCAACCGACTGGTAGAGAAGATCGTTTCTATGAGCGACGCGATCATATTATAACGCCATGAAAGCCTAATCCTTCCATACCTTCGCCAAAGGTTTTCCATAGGCTGCGGCGTTTATTATTTTACAATTCACTGATTTTCAGAAGTTTCTACTTAATTCCTATTTTCATATTTTCCATAGGCTGATTATACAAATTTTAAAATAATATCGTAACTTTGCAACCGTGAAATCAATGAAAAAAAACAATTATGTTTGCAAAGTCATTGTCCATATTAATAATAGGTGTCCTGATGGTTGCATGCAGTCAGCAGCAGGAGGCATCACGCTGTTTAGAGGAAGCGGAGACCGCCCTGGCCAACGACAGCATCCGCCAGGGTGAGACCTTACTGCGAAAGGCCATACAACTATCGGAAGCCTCGGAGGATTGGCACACCAAT